>Ga0214542_1000243_pt1 | contig 90762 bp, 40 predicted proteins | sample CNSS1metaG_FD_160096 | JGI IMG/M metagenome (GOLD analysis project Ga0214542, IMG submission 160096) | Root nodule microbial communities from cowpea collected in UCLA plant growth center, Los Angeles, California, USA - CNSS1 | ecosystem: Host-associated > Plants > Roots > Nodule | place: USA... | reverse complement strand
CCACTAGGTTCAGTGAGACATGGGCTTCTCAAATTTTAGGCCTTTTCTCCATATAGAAAGGGAGCCCAATACCCAACAATTATACTTTTCCGGTGGAGTCTGCATTACGGTGTGATGAGTAACACAAGTAAATAATGTTAACTTAAATATAATATCATCATTTAAATATAATTTTATTAATAATTTATCTTTAAATAATAACAATAATAATAATGATGATGAAGATTATGATAAGCATAATGGGACAGTATAATATAGGAAAATTATATATATATATATATATATATATATATATATATATTAAAAAGGAAAATAATCAATCTCAAAATGACATATTTATATCATAGTAAATGATTTCTTCTTATAAAGAAAGGAAGGTCGTTGTTGACATGCAACAAAATTACGAAAGAACAAATAATATGAAAACAAAAAAAGAATTCAAAAATTAAGTAAAGGGATTAGTGTGAGATAGCATTATTTGATACTAAGGCACCCTGTTTTTCTTTTACAACATTAGTTAAATCATGTTATTCAGTGCATAAAATTGACATTTTTAAAGATCCATCGAAAGGTATTTGATCCATCAATTTGAGAAAAACTAGGCTTAATTAACACTCCTTTACGTGAAATGGTTTGAGTAGAAGCAGCAAAAAATCTCGATTTTGGACCAGTATTTCACCCTTAATCAAGCTTTAATAGTACTTGCTAATGACAAACTACCACGTATCCCTTTACCAATATTTCAATTTATTTTGTTCTAATTGAATTACTTACAAATAATAATAGTTACATTCATGATTTTTTTTCCTTCAGATTTGAACTTGACCCATAATTTATGGGGCTACAAATTTTCATGATTGTATTCATTTGATTTATAATTCTTAACCAATTACAAAAGATAACAATCACTTATCATGCCATAAACAAACCCTAAAATAGTAATTATTTATGCACGCCTTAAAATAAAACCTAGCTCCATTAACTAATTTATTTAAATATCACCTTTTATCTAATATTACTTTGTGTTACTTAGGCAAGTGGTTAAATATTTGAATTACATCTGATTATAAAATAAACTTGGTTCAATTTGTTATTAAAAACTCACATGAACTAAACATAAAAATTAAAATCAAACTATAATGTTTTACGGTTTTAATTAATTCGATTTTTACGAATTTTATCTCTATAAATTGTGAAGAATTTCTTTGTATACAGAATTTTGCAAAATATAAAGACACACTTGTTATTGTTTTAAATTGTTATATTCATCTTTTTAACTTGTTCTTGAAGATATACACTTGTTATTGTTTAAAATTGTTATAAAGCACGGTAGACACTTCTTGGGTACTTATCCCTAACACCGTGTAGGGGTTGGGCAACACTTCAACGTTCAATTAAATGTTTCGATTAATGATTAATGAAGATGTAATTATTTGTGTCCTCTAACATGTTATTTATATTAGTATATTTTGTAGATTCGTACTTGACTGGGTCATGACCAAGAGGTCCAATTACTTGAGAGATTCACATTATTTGTGAGATACAATCACTTGTGGACTCAATGACCTGGTAGGCCCAATTACATATGAGTATGACTAAGTGGACCGACATATATTCGGCCATATGAAATAGATGAACATACTTATAATAAATCATGTTTAAAGAAAAATATTCACATAATATACAAAGTTTAAGGTCCATGATAATATCAACCATAACATTTTCCTTTGATGATGAATAGTTTGTTTTCTCATGATTAAAAAATATTATTTCGTTAATAAAATGTTATGCAAGTTTTATCACTTTCAAGTAATTTTCCTACTTGTAATTTTACAATTCTAAAATAATATTAATTATTGTTTTTATAATTAAACTCTTAATAAAAAAAGAGAAAAAAATAATAAAAAGAAATAAATGGAAGGAAAAATTAATAAAATTTTGCAAATTAATTTATGAGCGTATTATGTTATAATTTTAAAAAAGTTATAAAAAATGTATATATAGTAATTAGTCAAAAATTTATAATAATAAAAAGTTATATATTCAAATAGTGATATAATAGTTTTTAAAATAAAAAATGATGATATTCATTAAAGAGTATGTTTATTTATAAACTATAATAGATAGATATACAATTCGACAGATTAAAGAATTATATTGAGATTGCTTATAATTAGAAGTGTTATTTAAATATAGGGTTTATGAGTTTCTTACATTCAAAGAGAACTCTTTTTAAAGAAAAAATTTGTTTATATTTTATAAATAATTTACTTTAATTTTAAGAAATTTATGTATATAACATCCATATTGAAATAATATCTTTTATTATAAGCATTTGTGGTAAACAACTTTCACTAAAGTTATTTGGGTGCAAGTATAAATAGATAGACATTAATTTTTCTAAAAAAAATTTAAGGACTTCTTTCAAAAATATTTTCAATAAAATAAAATATATAAAATACCATGGTGAAAAGACACTCACGATCACGTAAACCATAAGATCCAGGTATGTTATGAGATGTTTGTTCATATTAGATTTTTTACTTAAATATCGTACAATTTATCTGCAATTACACACAACATTGCCTTCCTCATGATTATCTAAGTAATGTACAGATTTGTATTTTTTTAATTATAAAACTAATCATTATAATTTTTTATTTTAATTTGATTTTAACATTTAATTTTAAATTAATATATTAAAGCATTTTTTAAATTAAGTTGAACTCATTAAATCTTTATTTTATATTACTTTTAATCATAAGGATAAATAGGAGTGAAAATGCAGGTCGGCCCCGCTGTTTAGGATCGTCTTGCACTTAACTCCAAAATGCAGGCCGGAATGGCCCATCGCATATTGAAAGGGGATGAAAAGTTTGGTCCGCCTCGCATAAGTTCTAGCAAGTGAGTCCGCGAGCGGCCCGCTTTTCTTTTTTAATTCTTATGTAAAACTTTAAATGTTCAACAAATTGAAAAATTTTAACAAGTTCACAAAATTAAGCAAAGATTTGGGGGATTGAATGATAAATTGATAATTCAAAATTTTTATAATATTCATTTCTGCATTTTGACATGTGTTCTTCAAATTATAGCATATTCAACAATACATAACATTTATCTTTTGCACTAATACAATAATTTGAAACGTTCATTAGTTCAAAAAGGAAAGTAACCAATATACATAAATGTAATTTTTTTATGCAAGTCATGAGCCAATCGACGTAGGTCGCAGGCCAACCCACACGAACCGCAAGCCAACCCGTGCAAACTACGGGTTATGCGGGTTGAGCTTTTGCGGGCTAGCAGGTTCAATATCTCAGTCCACCTCACATATTTATACCAAACCTGCGAAACCCGCCCTTCAATTTAAGTCCAAATTACCACCTCTAAGGACAAATGTGTAATCTTTTATTTTTATCTATTATCATTTTTTTTTATCTATCTCATCTATCAAATCTTTCAAAAACCTTCACTTCAAATCCATTTAGTTTCACCTCTCAATCCATAAATTAAACAACACTACAATCTCTCATCTATCCCGTCATATTTTTCCATTCACTCTACGTCAAATCCAATCCATCCTCCAATGTGAAGAAAAATAAAGAATTAATTCTCACATATTACATTTAATCATAACAGAATACATTATTGAGAGAGAAAAAATGCATAAAAAATTATGTTCCAAGCATTTGTCATTTTTGTTGGAGGTTTGTAGAAAGAGCTACCGCACTAAATCCCCTTAACAAAAATTATCCTCAGGATCCATTTATTGAACATGTAATACAGAGGAACAACACTAGTACAGTTTTAGATTATCATTGTGTTTCATCACATGCTTCAGCCCTCATGTAGGTGCGAAGTAATCTATACAGCAGAGAATTGTTCAATATAGTCCACTCTGTAGTTCAATCTGAACGGTTTTCAGTAGCAAGTCCTACTATCGCATCGAAGGTGACAAAATTGAAAAGAACTAAATAAACTACAAAACTAACACAGCCAAGACATAAACAATGTAATGTTTGGTACCACAGTAATGGAACAGACAAACAATGGAGACACGTGCAACCCCTTGCGGTATGAGTTGTCTTTGGAACTATACAAAGTAACAGCAATGCATGTTTATATTCTTCCCTTGTTAAACCAAGCAAGTAGCTTTTTGCCAAAGAGGTTGCTCTGCATCATCAACGAATTTTGTTTGATCAGTTGCTCCAAGGCATTCCGGACATGACCCTGCAAGTCAAACTTCAGTAACTAGCAAAAGGAGAAATTGCCCAAACTACATTATATGGAAAAATTAATGCACAAACATGCAATCACAAAACACAAAGTGTTTTTGAGTTCGCTGACCCTTGATGCTGACAGTGCTGATTTGATGACATAATTCCCGTATGGATCCACAAGAAGCATTGCAACATTTGGATTGTGGAGCAATTCCAGAGAAATATATGTTGAATGCGGTTCAACCGAGTCTTGAAAGAACTTCTCCACTACATTACTCCCATATTTGTTACAGGCCAGATAGAAGAATCTTCCTTCAAGCTGTCTCCATAGAGATTCTGCAACTCCTGGCATCCCCAGAGACAATAAATGTTGCACAACATAGTTGCTGCCAGGAAACATAAAACCAATAGTAAAAGTCAAGCATATTAAAATTCATTGACTAGAAAAGAGAAAACATCATATAGAAGGCAAAAACAAGAGACCCGTAACAGTCTTCCGCTAAGTGTGAAGCGTAAAACATGACAGCAGCTATCAGCTTCTTCTTTATTTCTCCTTGTGCATGGTTAATGCATGGCTGCAGCACACAACATCCGGTTTTATCTGTTGCAATATCAAAGCACTTGCTTGCCACCACATTCAGAAGATTCTGTCGAAAAAGTCTACAATCAAAACTTCATGAAGCCAGGAATACCAGATCAATGTACCTCATACATAATAAATTTATTTTTCTTTGGAATTTCTGTAAACAAATCGAATAGTGAGGCTTATAAGCCAGCTACATCACTTCCATAACTTCTGTAGGACTTAGCCAAACAGGGCTGTTCAGTCAAGAAGATGTGAATTAAGGAAAAACAAAAATTTCTTAAAAGTATTTGAAATGAAGCAGCACGAAGATCTTTATACAGACTAATTCGATAAACATAGACTTTATTTCTAGTAAGAAACTTATAATTAAGACCTACCAAAGGAGTAGAAGTAACATAACAGGTATTATAAGTTACAGTAATTATTTCTTGAAAGTGTATATAACCATATGAACAGAAACCAAGAAAACAACTTTCAACTTAAATGGCATAAAGGTCGAATTCAAAATGCTCTGAAATAATTATACAGGAGTGGAAAAATCTGTATCCCATAATACACGGAGCTAAACTCACATCACTTAATTCATTCTAAGAACCAAATGTCTAGCCTTATCATTAAACAAAATTTCTCCATATAGTTTCCCCAGTTGCTTGTTTGCAAAGGAAATGAATGTTATAAGGCAAAGTACACTTGAAAACAAACCGTGAACAATAGTTACCTCATTGTCTTCTCTAGGGAATTGTTTTAGACAATGCAGAATCACCCTATGACCACTCACATCCTTTGCCAATACAGCAGCACCGGGACTAAGAGCTGACATAATACGATTTCGTTGCTCCTGGGAGGTTATATACTCCAATAATTTCTCAACAGCCCGGGTTCTAGAAAACAAAATACCAATGGCTTTATCGTACATAAATATAAATATAGATGCGTTCAAACCCAATAAACAAAGCAAGAAAATAGAGTAACGAGACAACATTCTTGAAAATGGAAGAGTCAACAACCATACCCATGGGGACTCAGGCAAATTCTGACCAACTGAAAATTACACTGAGTCAGTCTTAACACTAACTGAGTCCGTTGCTCTTCGCTGCAAAGTTCCATCATCCTCTGAACAACATAATTCCCAAAGGGGTCAACCATCAAATCAGTCACGTGATTAATAAGCTCCAAGAAAATGATATCAAACTCTTCTCTCGTCAATGTTTTCAAAGTCTCCTGCAAAGTCCTACACATATGTTGATCCGTAGCCAACGTCAAAACGCAACCACGAAAATTATTGAACCATCGGAGGCGCCTTTCATCAAAAGTAAACCCCAGAATATTGAAACCATTACCACCTAAAACACCACCATTCAAGAAACCGTTGTTGTCAGAGGTCTTCTGCAACACCATTCCATTGGAAGAGAATGGTACAACAGGATAAACACCACTGAATGTGGGATTTTCTATTTGTCTCGTCAATGGTTTTGAATCAAGACACCCATCACCATGATAAGAATAATTATTAACAGTGAATGTGGGGTGCCAAAGATTGGCCGTCTGAGGAGTGGAAATCCCACCATTCCAACTGTTGTAAGGGGGGATCTTGGAAGAACCATTGATACCATAAGGACCATCGGCAACAAAATCAGAATGTGGGTAGTTGAAAGGAGAGGCGGAATGTGAGTAGTTGAAAGGAGAGGCAGAAACACAAAGACGAGAAAAAGCATCTTCTAGGGTTTGGGAAGGGTTGTGGGATTGCGAGAAGAACCGAGACAGTCCCACAGGTTGTTGAGAAGAGGCGGACACTGAATGATCATTGTGAAATGCAGACGATGATGATCCATGCGACATCATTGGAAAGCAAAGAAATTGATGAAAGAATAAGAAGGATTTATAGAAAGGGGTTTTAGAAAAAGGAATGAAGGATTTCTATTATTTGGTGAAAAAGTGAAAGGAAAAAGGAATTAGGGTGAGAAAGAGGGAAGAAGAAGAGTGTGGGAGGTGAGGAGGCAGTGTTGTTTAGCTGAGTAAAGAGAGTCCTCCAATGGGTACCGTTCTGCATGCAATATATAGTAAAATTACATGCGAGAAAACCCAAAACAAACTACTGCTTCAGCAGCTTTCGATGTGAACTCGTGTACCATAGTTTCTTTTCTTTCTCTTATATATCCTCACAATCTCACAATTTTTTTTTTTCAAATATAAATTCTTATTAGTGTTAGGTGAATCTTGCTACCATTATTTTATAATTTGAAATTGCATAGTGTATAATAGCAAGAAATGTTACAAACTTTCCTTTCGCACGTTATAAGATTTAATGATTTAAATATATTTTTTATCCTCCCAAATTAACTCCATATATTCTCATAATTTCTTCATACAAAATATAGAAATTAATCCTCTAACAAACATTCTGGCTTTGTAGTTGTTAAAACCATTTCTGAACCAACTTCAGTCCTTACTATAAATAAGATTTATTGTTTCTTCTGTGAATTTCTTCACTTATGTAACCAAATTTGAATTTTGTGAAGATACAATAAATACGTGATCGAATTTAACATTTATTAAAAACTATAAAATAATTAAAGAAAATGACTATGTACTCTTGAATAATATGTTTTTTCCACTTTGCCTAAGTATATATACTTTTTTTACAACGCGTTTTCTCTTGAAAAAGCAATATAAACGTACACAATCTCTTAATCTTTAAATTCAATGTTTAGCTTACTTTTCAATGATTTACACATTACTATAATGTAAATCTATAAAAAATATTAATTTATTAAAATAAGTTTCTCTAATAAAATTAATATTAAAAATACTATTGGCATTATTATAAAATAAATAAATAAATATTAATAATATAAAATTAGTTTTTATTTTTGTTTTAGTATATTTCAAATATGTACACAATTATTTATCGATTTCAATTTAAATGCCTGACTGTTTCGGATATATTTTTTTTAAATTTGGGTCAAACTCGTCCAACTAAGAATAATATATAATTATTTTGTTTTTTTTTTCAACCCAAATGAATGTATGTTTGATCCCTTACCTTTTTTAGTTTGGGTCAAAACTTTATCCAACTTCCACAATAGAGTTAGTCTCTTTGTAGGAGTAGTCCAAAAATGGCAAAAAAAGAACAGTAGCTATTTCAGATACATTTTGAACCAATTGCATAAGGTGAACATTTTGAGCAGCTGAATATTATATGGAATTAACTTCACATACACGGAGTCAAACAGTTGACTCAATATTTTCTTTTTTGGGAAAAGAATTAGCTCACAAATATGTAAGTATCATTTTTGGGAAAAGGCTTAGAGGAGAATAATGGATGTGGAAAATAACATTTTCTTTTCTGAATACACATATATATATATATATATATATATATATATATATATATATTATTTCTCTGATTTTATTATATAAAATTCTAAATTATCTCTATGATTTTTCATAATAAACATACTTTTGTAACAACCTAAAAAGAATAAAGTAAATTCATCTCTAGAGTGCATACATTTTTAGTGCATAAATTTTAGAATATCAATTAAATATAGTCAATTGAGCATAAGACATGCATAATCAAATGTATAAAAACAAAGGACTAATGTACATAATACACCATATATATAATATACACAATACAAAATATATATAGATATATATATATATATATATATGACAAAATTTCACATGAATCATCATGGTCTAGTTTCACTCTCATTTACAGAATCATATACTCACGTTATTATAGCGATAATTTCAAAAAAGAAACAATAAATGCACCTAAAAGAAAGAGGATCAACTAATGATTTAAGATGTGAGAATAATATAATTCTTGTTAGTTTGCAACCAAAAGAGACATTCATTTCTTGAGATACTAAAGTCTTGCACCTGTCATAAGATCATGAAACAAATACCATGACTAGCCATATCAAATTGTACGGTCTCAACCTCATCATGACAAGGTAAGTTTACTTAGAAATTTATGGAAAAAGGGGCCCACCCCCAAATCTCACCATAAAAGCCTTATTTATCTCTCACCACCTAGACTACAATACTACTTTATGTGAGTCTCTAAGTCTAACAGAGTTTAAGATGACTTCTCACAACACATGTATCCATATTCATTACACACTAAATTAACAAAAGTAGTCTCCCTCTTTAGGAACACTATGGTAATAAATTATACATCTCTTTTAAACTAACTTTTCAATTCATACATTCCTTTACATCATCATAGAGACTAAATTCATGTATAACCTTTTGAATTGAATCATAATCACCATCACAAGATTCCACAATTTACCATTAAGAATAAATAAATACATACTGCTCAGCATTACTCCAAGAGCACCCAACCATACCCAAGTAGAGAACTCAGTGGGAGAAAAGTCAACCTTGTGTCCAACGGTTTGAGGTTTTCTACTCAACGATGAACTCTTGTGCCCAACGGCGAAGCAGTGAAGCCAATGTCCAATGTCTCATGCCTTAGAACTCTTTGGAATTTAAATTCATGGTGCCCAGTGGTTTTTGAGCAACGCCCAATGATAACTAGCCCTGGAGTCTGTGTCAAGTGAGCATCCAATGGTCTGAACGTGGCGCCCAACACTTCAGAGCATTGGAACTCACTGTCATGTAAGAACCTGTAGGTCTCAAAGTGGTGCCCAACGCAATGGCAATTGGAACTCACTGACTTAGCCATTTCAAAGTGGTGCCCGAGAGCTTTTACTCCATATCACCATTCTAAGAGAACAAGACAATTCAACTTGTACAATTGGCTCAATATATATCTTTTACTTCAGCGCAAATAGAATATGTCCTTATATGTTACAAATATTATATATTATATCGGATCCGGAGACCGATGTAATAAGCCCAAAATAATTGATGTAATAGGTTTTTTCTGCATTAGTGACAATTCACAATTTGAACAAACATTCAATTTCGTAACAAAGAAATCAAATCAAACTTTTACATATTCAATCCAACCATTAATTTCATTTATTTTTTCAATTAATTCATACCAACACAATCATAAAATCTATCAACAAGTAAAAAACACAACAATTAACACTAACTTCTCTTACATTGGTTAAAATTGTCTTATTACTCAAATTTTATTTAGAACTTTATTCCTCACAGGCTGACCAAACTATACACATAAAACCCTGATTAACAATCTAAACATATTATCATGATCACATAACAACAAAGATTTGCTTTTAGCATATTTGAATCACATGCATAATATCCCTGCCAACTTAAAATGCAAAACAACCTAAAAAGAGATAAAAAGTGAATTTACTCTTTCTTTCTTTTTATTGACTAGATATGTAGAGTTCTTCGACACTTCTACGCCTTTCATCATCGAAAAGATGAAAATTGGGATCATAAATCTATAAAGAGGATAGATTTAAAGTTTAAAAATAAAGTTTAGAGATAAGGTTTTATAAAATGAACTTTAATTAATAATTTTTTTGTATAGTTTTAACTTTTTATTATTAAAATATTAAAGTGTTCTCTTTTTAAAAACTACAATTGCTCTTGTATCGTTTTCTAGATTTTTTTATATTTAAAATAATTAAAATTTTGTCACAGTACTTCTATCCTCTTCTCAGGTTCTCTAAAACTTGATTTGCTTTTTTACACTTTGACACATTAATATTGTTGGGTTTGGCACGTGATTATGATTAATATGATGGGAGAGGTATAAGATATATTGGAAAATATCTTCTCATATGATTTTAATGTATAAACATATACCATAAAAATAGAATTATTTTAATTTAAAATGACAAGTATTATCATAGTTTAAACAACCTGGCTTGCAATTCTATAACATTAACCACTTATAAAAAAATACAAAAAATTATCATTTTAAAAAAACTATTGTTCAAGTTTGTTCAATGTTAAAAATTATTACTAATAATCATTTTATCTCTAACGTACACGAATGTTTATACATAATAATAATAATAATAATAATAATAATAATAATAATATTATTATTATTATTATTATTATTATATATTGTTAATTTAATACTATTGTTAATTTTATAGGATAACAACTAGATGGAAAATATTTGTAAATATTATTTTTATTATAAAAAAAATTCATTTCTCTTTTTTAATTAATAATTTTATTGTTTTGTTATATTTAATTGTTTATCAAATTATAGAATTATATAATCCTAACCTTAATTTCTGTTAGTATTGTTAGCAAAAATTAATTTGTGGTTGGCATTGACATTTAGACCAGGTAGTGTGTGAGGAAATGAGAGTGAAGATGTGTAATAAAAAAGTGATTACAGTGTCTTGAGTGCAAATAAAAAAAAAATCCAGTAATATCTGAATTCTCTTTCCAAGAGCAGTCCTGGAAGTGCATGTTCTAATCGATTATGGGTTAGATAATCAATTATAGAATGCACATTATCTTGCATGATAGTTGATCATTTGATTCTCATAATCGATTATTCAATCAAGTTTATAATCACAGGAAAACTTTTTTTTTATTATGTGGTTGTTTTATCAAGATGTGAAGCTAAAGCTGCAAGAAAATGGCAGGAGAACAAGGTAATGAAGGTGGACTCAGAAGTTCTTGGAACCAACTCGATGCGTTTCCAAATTGCACGAAAGAAGGGTTGGAGCTACCATGGACGTAGAAAACTTTGTATGTTCAAATAATACCATTGTGCTTATGTTTAAAGATGATGATTGCATCTCCAAGAGGCTCAACAGTGTCGTTGTTTACTTATATTTGCAAGTTTTTTTTTTAACAAAATGACTCATTTTACTGTGATTGGTGATGTGGAGTTGAGTAGATTTTTTTTTATGACAGAAAATATTTGCAACTATTGATCAATAAGGACGGATTGCTTGTGTTAGTTTTGCAATTTATTTGAATATGTAAAATTGGTTTAGAGAAGAAACTTTACCCACATCAAAATCTTATAAGAAATGAAGTATGGAATTAAAGAATACTCTCTTGAAAAGACTTGTAATCAAGTTTTGCACAAGAAATGAAATATGGAATTAAAGAATACTCTCTTAAAAAATTTTGTAATAAAGTTTTGCACGTGAAAACAATTCTCATCTTATTTTAAATTAATTTCATTAATTAAAATATCTTTTATTTAACTAATCATTTATATTTTATTTTAAATTAATTTTGGGCCAATCATATTTTAACTTAAATTAATTTTATTAATTAAAACATTTTTATTTTAATTATTCATTCACATCTTATTCCAAATTAATTTCAACCAATTAAAATTTATTTAAAATTAATATTACCCACAAGGACAAGAGTATAATCTTACAACTTTCAAATTAAACTTTTTTGAATTTTTCCTTCATTTTTCATCAAATTAAACTTGATTTCTCCATTTTTTTTCTTATTTCCATCATTTCGCATTCCGTCAAGTGTAATTAATTTGATGTTAAATGATATTAAAAGACACAAGATTGTGTTACATTATTTTAAAATCTTTGTCTATGAGAGTTCATGGCTAAAACCACGGGCGACAAAACAGACTAATCTGATTCGTCGATTTGACTTTGGCCTACTTAAAATAGTCAAACAAAATCCGACACACCGACAGACTGAGTCGCCAATTTCAAGAATTTTTTTTTTTTTTCATAACGTCAAAGTTTAGGGATTCAGAGGTGTATTAGAAATAATTTAAACAAATAAAGGTCAAGGCAAAAAGATGATCAAACAATTCAATCGAAGTGAAAACCTCTCTTATTCTTCTCTTCATGTCCCGGGTGAGTGCATGTACTCTCTCACCTTGGGAATAGGTATCTTTTGAGGTAAGTGCATGTACTCTCACCTTGGGAACAAGTATCTTTTGTGTTCAAGGGTTGTTCGTAAATCTCGGAAACTACACAAGCCAATTCAAGCTTAACTCTTTCTAAAATAAAGTCTTGAGGTAGATTTAAAGTTATTTAGTAAAAGAAGAAACCACTGAAAAAAAAATGATGAAATGGTTATCCTAAGTAATATTAATTCAAAATTGAGTCAGAAAATGGATAGCAATAAGAGAAATGAGTTCTTTTACATATAATTTAACAAGTAATTCATCAAATTAGTTTGACATCTTTTTACTTTTTCACCTAAAAATTAACCTATTAACAACACTCTAATCAGATTAAGGCTCTAACAGTTTGCTAGTGTGTCCTCAGCAACTGAGTAGCACCTTCAAGTAAGGTGAGATCATAACTAACCAGAAAACATAAAGATAATAGAAAATAAATGTAGTCCAGATTTTACTATTGAGTACTCCCTACAACTTATGTCTGCTGTTTTAATACCTTTGTGCTCTCAGCAGGTAGAATGTACTCCGTGTTCCTTCATGAAAGGAACATGTACCAGTTCCAAGTTACATACAAACTGTATACATCAAAGAATAATGGAGCAATTCACAACTTGTTAGAAAAAGAATAATGGTAGGTATGTTGAGCGGTAAATCGATAATCTATCCTGCAAGTTGTAATCATGCTCTCTCCTCGTCTTCCATCCGAAAGGTATATCCATTTTCATACACATGGAAGGTACACTTTGTAAGGCTATTGCAAAATTGAAGTGCAGTTAAAACTAAGTGTTTTTCCCTACCTGACCTTGTATTCACTTTAATTCAGGTTTCATAGTTAGAGAAACTCTATAATCTCTATGGTGTATGAAGCAAAACTCATGCAAAATTGTCTAGCAGAAGTTTGCTGTACTATTTCCAGATTTTTCATCAAAGTCTGAATTTGGTTGAGTTAATTCCCAGTTGAAGAAAATCCCTTGGGAAGACGATTAACCCATGCAGAAGGAAGAATACCGCTCTGAGAAACCAAATATACTATGAACGCAATATAGGCTGTCGTGCAGGAGCAGGCTAAAAGACCAAGCATGACGCCATTCACCTCAGAAATGAAGAAATCTAACAATAGATACCCATTAATCACTATTATCAGTCCAGCAACAGTCCATGCTACTCTCTACAAGTATAAAATAAGTAAACTTTAGTATGGAAAAAAAGAGAGAAGAGTTTGTAATCTTGAAATCAGTATACTTAACGAATATGGTATTTGCTCATTGTTTTTCCTTAAATTACTTCTTCATCAACCCAATTCCCACAAAGAGGCCCACAAGCACGTGAATCTTTTATAGGAAAAAATCTTGTGCAGGATTTTCAATATGATACTTATGTAAATGGAAGTCAATATGTAGCAATACTTTTCCTTACAGTTATGAGACAATTCCTTAAAACTTTAGGAATCCATGAACTCAAGCAAGGAGCTGTATAAATTTTCTATAGAAGAATGAACTGAAATTAAAACATCTCCACATTACACTGCACAGAAACAGATCTTGAAGCAACTTAAATTCATGTTTGCTGATCATTTCTGTTGCAGAAATTCAACTGGAGAATTAAAATATATTTTTAAATTCACCTTCACATAAAAATCATTGAAACCAAATGCACCTAAGAAGAAAAACAAGAAAAGAAAGTGGATAGAAGCAACTATAGAGAAATATCAGGCATCAACCACGTTTCACTCTCTTAAATATAACTGGCAGATCTATTTCTAGTTTTATCCAGCAAACAGATATAGATTGTTATTGAATTACCAACACACATCTTAAATAACTTTAGATTTGACAATCAGATTGGGCACTGACTGTCAAGCCTGACGGACAACCATCCTTAACAACAGAAAAAGATATATTTATAGCTGCAGACACAAACCAAAAACATTGGACAGCTTTACCTTTGTTCCCTTACTGAAACATAACTTTGAACCATGAGGGAAGTTGCTTCAGGTAGATCTTATAATTAACAATCAATAAAATGAAAGAACAGTTAGATGATTAACTAACCTCAAGAACAGGTCCAACTCTAAAGGTTCCCATGAGCTGCTCTTTGGAGACCAATGTGAGGAGGGGAATCAAAGCAAAGGGAATTTGCATGGACTGAAGCACATTGAGCCATTCATTCAAAATGTCCAAAGAGGCTTCTGATCTATTAAAAACTATAGCTACAATTATAGTTGGCACAATTGCAAAACTTCGAGTGATCAATGCTCTCATCCATTTCTTTAAACGAAGGTTGAGGAAACCCCCCATTATGAATTGGCCAGCGTATGTGCCAGTGATGGTGCTGCTCTGGCCAGCTGCCAATAACCCAATTCCCCATATATAAAGAATAGGGAAAACTCCTCCTCCATACTTTTCTTCAAGATATTGCCCTGCATTGACCAGTCCTATGTTTTTTGCCTGCTTTGTTCCATAAAAACCTTTAGCAAAAACTGTTGTGACAAATAGATTGATCATGAAGGAGACTGAAAGTGCAGCTGATGACTCGATTGAATAGTAGTTGAGAGCCTCCTGTACCCGACCTTTCTTATTAGGATCAACCTTCCTTGATTGAACCAAAGCAGAATGCAGGAATACATTGTGAGGCATGATGACACAACCCACAACACCCACAGCTTGACGAATTGTTTTTGAGCTTAGTCTCGGAACCAAAATACCTATCAAAAGGAACAAAAACAGTTATATTATATCCATGGACTATGAAAGGCTAGGTATCTTTTAACTTGTGAAACACCAGTGAGAAGGGCAAGCTAATAAAGAACACATGGGTCATATAAAAAAGTGATATTTCAACCACAACATCAGATGAAATTTACCCATTAAAAGCTCTTCTCTATTAGGTCTTGCATCAGCAAACATCCAGGCAAAAGAAAGACCCATAACAGAAATGAGAACTGCAAAAGCAGCTTCCAACTTCCTCACTCCATAGTTCTCGAGAAATAGAAAGAAAAAGCTGTTCAACAACAGAGAACATACCACAGTTAAAACACGTTCCGACGAGAAAATGGGAAGCTTGCAAGGAATTAATGAAAGGGAACAATATACTACAAACAAGGGTACATATAATTTGTAAGAAAAGTAACAAGAGTAAAATAAAATAAAATCCTCCATCAACTAAAATGAGCTCGTGAATGCATCAATTAAAAATAAACATGTAGAGAAACTAATTTGAAAAAGAAAACTAGAATTAAAAAACATGAAATCAATACCTAACAAATAGCCGCTTAACATCATAAAAACCACCTCAAAACTTGACTGGTGGAGTTCAAAGATCAAGAATTTGAATAAAGTTGTATTAATAGAAAAACGAGATAAAAGGGTAAAATTAATCAAACTTTTTCCAACAACTAAAATTAGTTTTGAATGCAAGGCTCTCTCCAAAATTTGAGGTAAATGCATTTCAGGTATATAAAAAATCCTATCGAAACATGAGTTATATGACACAGGAGTTAGCAACAGCAAGGAGGGATACCAGTCGGAAGCAGTGATTAGAACTCCAACCCAGAGAGGGAGGACGCCTCGGCTAAGAATTTGGATGGCGATGGCACTTCCAATGACCTCTTGAATGTCGGCGCCAATCAGGGCCAGCTCGGCCATGAACCAGAGCACAAGACGGGCCCAATGGGGATACTCATCCCTGCAGAGCTCGGCGAGGTGGCGGCCCGTGGCGACCCCGACCCTGGCGGACAGAAGCTGGATCAAGAGGCCCATGACGGTGGCCCACATCAAGAGCCAGAGGAGCGAGTAGCCCGCGATGGCCCCAGACTGGAGATCCCCCTCGAGATTCCCCGGATCCAAAAAAGCTATGCTCATCAAGAACCCAGGCCCAGTGAAGAGCCACAGCTTCTTCCATGAGAAAGGAGGAACAGTCGCATCGTCCACTGTGTCAAACTCGAAATCCGCCACCAGGATCTTCTCCCCCGCTTCGTATGCCACATCTTCTTCCGATGATGACGATACCGCTCCTGCTTCCTCTAGAAGCCGGTTCGCCTCCTCGTCCTTCTCCTCTTCTTTCGACCCATCTTCTCGCGACGGAGCACTCATTTTCTGATCAAACTTTCCGGCGTGCGCGGGCGACGGAGGAAGCCAGTTCGCGGTGGCCTGCTACCTGCTACGTGTGCATACTCGACGCACCTATTTATACGGATCTATCTACCGTCTGGCCTAGCAATGTGTCCCGCGGCTAGTTACTCTCTACTCCGATCCTAGATGCAATCGTTCGGATTAAGCTAACATCGTAGCGACACGTCACAATTGCAGGGTTTATTTTCGTCGTTTCTTCTTGCATCTTCGCGTCTGTGGCCGTTCGATCATTTATTTCACCATCATTCTTTTCTTTTGTTTTTTATCTTGATCTTCTCTTGTCAGGTGCGCGGTTATTACTACAATTTATACAAACACTTCGAGTCCCGTATCGTATCTGACTTCTGGTTTTTCCACCAAACATGGTGCACTTCAGGTCTCCTTGTTGACATTATTTTTGTTAATGATTATTTATGTTGTTTAATTATAAATTACTGTCATAAATAATATAATTTTTAAAATAGTTCGGTATTAAGAAAGCTAATAGGAGCATTTTGGACTTTTTATTTATTGAACATTATTTCTTCGTAAAACATTGATTAAAAAATAAAAATTAACTAATATATAATTACTTTGTTGTCATTCATATTTTACATCTTCATAAACTTTCGCATGTCATGAACATAAACATAAAAATATCTAATATTAATTTTTAGAATCTTTTGATAAGTTTATTAACAAGATCCATTATACGTTAGGATCTTTATAATTATATATTTATATTTTTGTATTTTTAAATTAATATTTAATAAAATAAAATAGTATATTATTTTTCTATTATACAATCTGTGAGAAGATCCATATATTTCAAATTATACATAAGAATGAAAGTTATTTACTCTATTTTGTAATTTTTTGTGGAAAGTATGTGTGCAGTTAATAATATAAAGTTTTGTTCAAAACTGTTAACAGAATCTACCATTTAGCTGAGTTTTTTCTTATACTCAGACTGTAATATGAGCTTAATTTTCAATTTCTTCTATTGGTCAGAAACATATAGACTTTTTTAAATAGATTTTCAACAAAATTGGACTTATCTAATACTAGAAAAGAGTGTTTATTCCCTGATGGATTGAGGTGTAAGAAAATGTGACTGTATTTAACATTTATATAAATTATTAAAAGGTATTTATTGACTAGTTTTCAATACTTTCGAAAGTGTTTTTGGACTTTTCAAAATAAGGTTGAGGTGTTTTAAGGACAATGAAAACTTCCATGAGATCTCTGACATCTCTAGAAGGCGTGTGGCAATCGTGAAATGAAAATTGTATTTTCTTGAATGGAATGATGTTCAAGAATTTGGAATATATAAAATAAACTTTAAAAAGATGAGATATTATTTATAATTTTTTTTTGAATTTTTTCATATAAAATATTTATTAAATTATTATAATTAATTTTATTTAATTTTTTCTTTTCAATAGATAATAAGATTACATTTTTTTGAAATATTGTTAATCTTAAGCTTGAGAAATTTTTTATTGTTAAAGTGATTAATACTCAAATTGTTAATACTATTTTATAAGTTATATATGTATTTGAAAAATAATCTATTATTTTTATATTATTAATAAGAATGTTAATTGATTTATATTTTTTCAAACTTATAATTTCTCGTGAAGATATTTAATTTTAAAAATAAATCAAGTCCATCAATATCTAAAAAATTATCATATTTTAAAAAACTTTCAAGGTTTATTCATTTATTCTTTAAAAAATATAATCTAGTAAATTTTTAACACTAAATAAAAAATAAAAAATATCTTAATATATTTTAAATTGTTAAAATATACTTTAAATTGACTAAACAATTTATACAAAAATATATGATTATATATATATATATATATATATATATATATATATTACCACTAAGTATTTATATTCTAAAATTTATTGGAGTAATTTTAGTTAGGTATAATTACTGATTTGATCTCCTAATTCTTTATTTTAGTTCAATTTTGTCCTATATTTTTGGTTGGTTCAATTTAGTATCTCAATTATTTCAAAGGGTTCAATTTGATCATCTTCGTTAGGTTGGAGTTAACATCGTGTCCGTACAAGACACGTGTCAAGCTATTGAATTTTTTTATTTTTTTTTTAATTTTAATTTTTTTTAATTATAATTTGTCATGTATCAAGTTACTGTCCTGCCACGTGGTAGGAGTAAAACTTGTTTTCCTTTTATCATTTTCTACACTTAAAAAGTAAGATAATTTAAATATTTAGGTGTGTGATTTGATGTATAAATTCAAAACAATTATTTTAATATGTATATAAGTTATAATTAAACTTATTTATTAATTTAGTCTCAAATTGGACAAGACAAAATTAGATGATTTTAAAGAATTGGATACTAAATTGAATCAAAAATTTTAATAAAAGACTAAATTAAAAACAAATTTTATCACTGTCATGACTGTAAACTGTCACGACAGTAACTGACATGTAACAAATTGTAAATTTAAAAAATAATTAAAATTAAAAAATTTTACAGCTTGACACGTGTTTTGATGACTGTGTTAACTTCAACTTAACGGAGAGATCAAATTAAACTCTTTTAAATAATTGAGATACTAGATTGAAAAAAAAATGTGGAAACCAAATTAAACTAAATCAAAAAACTTAGGAGAAGAAAAGAGTAATTATAACTTTTAATTATATAGATATAACATTGGGGGAGCCAAAATATGGTGGCATTGTAGTGTAGTGTTGTCTCTTGCCACAATACTGTTTAAAGAAGACAATTCCAAAAGGTAAAACAGTGTGATGAACTGAAAATACAGTCTTCCCTAGTTGATACTGAGCATTTTATGGTTGTCTGAAACTCATGTCTCAACAATAATCCATAGAACAGGTGTTCTTTGTGGAAGAAGATCGAAAGTCCAACTCCAACCATTACACATAAAGTTTTGATTTTGGCGGTTTTGTCTGTAGCTTGTATTGTAGCATCTGCAACCATAACACCAGCCATCAGATTTTGATGAAAAAGCCAAGTGGGGGCCATCCTCATACACTTTCACCGGTTCCCTTTTCTGATTCTCTATTATGTACCCGTGCTTTTATTCACCTGCAAGCTCAGAAAATCTACACCAGAATTTTTGTTACTCTCATGATGTGAGAGTATTATGAGTTAAGAGGGTTTGTGTCAGACTGCAAGAGAGAAACATGACATCTGTTTTCCACTCAGAACCATGTTGGAGTCATTGAAAGGTGAAAGAACGACTGAAGTGAAAAATTGGCATGCAATAGTCCATGTGAACAGTTGCATCACCATTTGAAGCCACTCAACTAGTTTCCTTTGTAGACCCTTTTGGCAAACCACTCCATACACTTTATCCTCGGAATATTTCTTTGGAGATTGAAGATTAAAATTCCACGAATAGGTGTGAACTTTCTATCCTTAATTCGAAACATGTTATAATCATTCATTTCCTATCACTAGCTATCTCTTGGCTGTGGCCACAAACTGATACAAGGTTAATAGTTTTTGGGTCAAACCACTGTTCCCAAGTCATAAAACTAGTTGTGGTTTATGTACCATGGTGGCTCCAGCAATCTGACAAACAATGTTTTGGTAAATTTCAGCTTAACAGTTTATTGCAGAGGATTCCGATAAAGTATCAGGACAACATGGAAGAGTGAGTATACAACTTTCAACACAAAATGACTTCAAGGGCCAGGACTATATCATAGGGTAGAATATTTCTATACAAAGTGATAGACTTTGATTTTGAAAGAAAATTGACAAAAGCTTTTTATGGCGGAATAAGCTATATCATGCTCGATATAGATAAATTCGTGCCCTCACTCATGAATTACTGCTCACTAAAAATGATATTAGTTCGCAGGGAATACTGAGCTGATGCCAAATCCGAACAAAAATCTGTCTTGGAAGTGACTCGGAGTTCCTTTATTCTCAGAAATTTCTTTTACAAAAATGCTTTTAAATAGTTTAAGGGAATAAAAGTACAGCTTTTAGTTCATAATTGTAACAAACAAACGCAAAGCTATTCATGGTTGGACCAAGAAAAAAATACAGACTTTTTATATAGTAAAAAAGCATTGTTGTTGAGAAGTAGCATATTTTGTTAAATATAAGTGTCAGTTACGGGTAAGAACAAATTTATCTGTGTGAACTTATGCCGAAAATATGGAAAGAATATATAAGAAAAGTACATTTTTTTGGTTGCTTAGTTATGCCGAAACGATAGTTACCCATTTCCCCTGCAGCTTCAAGCAAAAAATAGAAAATAACATCATTCAATCTCTTCACAAAACCCACTCCCAAAGTCTAATTCCCAACCAAATTTTCCCAACTATCTACATGATCCCTCAAATCAAATCACTAAAAGACACATGTCTGTAAGCCTAAATGATAAACAATCTTCTTACTTTGTGAATAAGCCTTCGGCATATAGGACACACTTTGCTCTCCCCATCGACAATCCTGCAAAATGCACTCAAATGTGAATCTCCTTAAATTTGTATAAACTGAAACCTATGAAAATATTCAGTAGTGAGTACCTCTGTGCACAGTCATAGCATGTGGCACAGTGTCCACAAGGAACAAAGAAGCTGTTGCGTTGTTCATCATAACAAATGCAACATAATTTTTCATCATATAACTCCTCTGACGAAGAGCTACTATACGTTCCTGAATTTTGTTCATCATCTTTTGCATTTGTTCCATATGACATTCGATTTTCCTCCACTCGCATCAATGGTTCAGTTTCGGTGTGTGTTGCAACCACATTACTTGTTCTGTATGTAACATCGATTGTAACATGACTATGCTGCTCAGCATCATCATAAACTCCAAGGACTTTCAGAATCAGAAAAACAACAATCGCAATAACTCCTACACGCAAAAATGCGGCATCTTTAGCAACAAAAAGTATATATAGTTCGACCAAAGGATTCAGAACAGAAATTTTAATCATTGTACCTAGAAGTAATATGTAGACAAACACACGGGCCACTAAAGAAATTTCAACATACGATATCCCTTCTCCCTGTAACCAATCGACGTAACAATGTATTTTTGAATTACTTCGGTGAAGATCTCCAAAGTTAAATGAGTCAGACAAGGTTTCTTGAGCCTTACATTGTCGGCTGCCGTAAGAATAATATAATGAGTTTCTGGGAAGAAAACACTGAGCCTACAAGGTCCATTTTCAGTGGAGCACATCTTCTTGGCTTTGGTGGTATCATATACCTTTGCTGAAACATTAACTTCCATAGTCAAGAATATGTTCTTTGCATTCATGTTTAGAACCCCAATGTGGTATCTATCATCTTCCTCAACCAAGTATTCAGCTTCTTTGCCTAGCAATGTCCACAAAAATCAAAATGCCCTCCTCTTTCAAAATTTTCATATACTTAGCAAATCAGAGATAATTGGGCGAAACACTAGAAAATAGAATTGGACATATTGCTGTTTAATTGGTAACAATTTCTTGATTGAAAGAAATAATGATGGTCGTAAGCTTTCTAAAAAAGGATTGGTTCTTTATAATAAAATCATGACAAGAGAGGAGCAACTTATAATGAAACAGTAAGTATTTGCCGATTCTAGTTGACTAGTAATATGACTAAATAGTATGGTAAATGAGAGTCAACTATCTTCTTTTAAATTAGTTTTTAATGTTGAGTTAAATTTTAAGATGATGTAAAAGTTTGCCTTAATAATTGTTAAACTTAACAAACAGGTTATCAAATAACTCAAATGAACAATCTTTGTCAATAATAGAGTAGGTTAAGAATGTCACGTTAATTATAAATATGAAATAGTGTATATAAGTAGAAGAGAATTTTGATATCATGATAAAAAATATAGCACTAAAGAAGTTTTTGACCCAATTTTCTGCTAAGACAGCTAATTCTGTAATCAATTACCATTAACAGTCTCTCGAAGAGAAATTGCATTGAGGAAGGTCGGCTGTGAATTCTGTAGTTGTTCAAACTTCATGTCTCCTGCGAAATAAGAATGATTCTTCAGGCAAACCTGAAATTCATACTAAAAATAATGTATAAAAAGAGAGACAGGCATGACCTTTAACCACCATCCCATGTAGCTTATCCAAACCAGTAGTAGTATGTTCTTCCCACCTAATACGGATGGTGGAACCCTGATTTAACCACAGAGAAATCACCTGAAGTTGAAAAGTCAATTTCTTCAAAGACATTCTTCTGGGTGATTGCTTCAGAACAAACCAAACCAAACCAAACCTTGTAACAATGTTTACCTTGTTTTTATACGGTTCAACGAGGAAAAAATCCGACGCCGTCCAATTAGTTTGGGAGCTCAACTGGGGCTTCTTATTGAAAGTGTGAATAAAGACTTGATTTTTGTCCTTGGTTGACACTTGAAGCTGCTTCACAAAAACAGAACTGGTTGTAATCAAACGGGATGAGACGGGACCAAGCAAGATAAGGGAATCCCCGTAATATCCATAACGGAGTGTGGCTGAAACAGAAAAAAAGAAAAAAAAAAAAAAAAGGCAATGCGTGAGAAAGAGTGATGAAAGGAGTGAGGGAAGCATAAAGAAGATGAAAAAATTACATGCCAGAAATCCAAATGGCGAGAGGAGGCAGCATCCACGCATGTTGCCAGCGGTGAGTCTGAGATGGTGCAGTGCGCGTGGGTGGATGTAACAGAGCCATTGATAAAATTCAAGATAGCACCATTGAGGTTTGCCTGTTCTTTTATGAAGCTAAACGTTAGGTGTGGTGCGAGTGATTGGCTGGTCTTTGAATTGCTGGTATCAGGCATGCATGTTGAACGTTAGGTGCTACTTACTATAACTTTAATTACTTTCCACATCAACTACTTTAATTCTGCATTTCTTTTATTAATATTCTTCTTCAAGGGTAAACACAATCAAACGCTAAACACTGACTGACAAAGATTTTAAGTAACAGTACAAACTGATAGTAACCGTGACGACAAACAAAATACATGTCTTTTACGTGCAAACAGGAAAAATGAAAACACACGCTGATATGCAGATAAGGCGGAGAAACCTATAATTGAGATATGATTGACAGATGATGTAAAAGTTAAAAGCTGAAGAAGAAAAAGAAACGCCAATATATATTATAGTACAAGAAACAAAATATTTGGGTTTTGCAGTGAAAAGGTTTAAAAGCAAGTAAAAAGACCGTGTCTATGAAAAATATATAAAAGATAGAATAAGACAAACATTTCTACAAGAACAAAAAGGGAATAACTATTTTGTGTAGACTGGCAACAAGGGTTGGTAATTTCACCTGTCTATGTTTTCTGAACAAACTCATTTTTTACCGATTTTGTTTTAAATTTTTTTATTGTTGAAAATACAAATAAATTTTACTGTAAAAAAAAATTGTAAAAAATTACTTATCTTTTTTTTAAAATAATTTGTATAAAATTCTTTTCGCAACAAATTTTGTAAATAATACTTACAAATTTTATAATTTTATAAAAAATAATTATCCATGAAAAAATTATCTACCAATTTAAATTCTTAAAAAAATATATATTTTCTTACAATTTATTTTAACAAATTTGTAAAAAAATTCATGTAATATAAAATTTTTGAATAATAACTCTACCAAAAGAAAGAGTAACAAATGTGAAAATATCATTAGTGAAAATAATATGACTCCATGATTATAATAACCATTTAAAAATTAACATGACTCCGTGATTATTTCTATCCACCTAGGTAAAACTTTTGAAAGTTAATTCATATAATTATATGCACAAAATTCTATATTAATAAAATGTTGACACAAAATAAAAACTTATTCTGATTATAATCGATTATAAGAATAATTAATCATTGAAATAATATAATTTTGCAATGATCTCAAACACATTTAATATGAAAAAAAAAACTTTAGAGAAACACTAAAAACATAGTTCTTGCAAATTACTTATACAATATAAAAAATAATTCAGTAAAACATGTTAGGGTCTCTTTCTTTTTCAGGCCACAGCACCATCAGTTTCAACTTCCAATCTTCCTTATTAGTAAGAACAAGTTCTTATCAACAGCAAACTTAACACAATGAGAAGCATGTCCTCTCAGCATCATCTGAAGTCCGCCAAATGATGCATATACCTCCCTGGTGCAAGAAAAAAAAAACTTGGTTGAAGAATTGACCAATCTGTAGGACTATGAAAGAAAGAAAAATATGCGCCATCATACTGTGTTTGCAAAGATACGAGATTCCATTAAGTAAAATGTAAATAACATTCTAATCAAACTCCATGAAATAATTAGACAAACATAGCGCTTACAAATATGCAACTAAACTATTTCTCTGCTAATTCAATTTGATGTAAAACACGATTTGATTGAACATCCTAGATCCCCAAATGATACTTTTAACAAGAACAAAAAGAGTAAAACACCAATATGGAAAAAATGTACGTACACTTCAAGCTCCTCAGGTTTTGAACATCCCTCAATATTATACAGCCTTCCATGCATGATGTATTCAAACTTGTCTTGAATTGACACCGAGCCATCCTGGACAAAGATCAATTCAGTGTGAGGCCAGTATTCACTACTTTGGTGACAAATATAAATCATTGAATTTAATTTAACAGATACCTTTCACATACTTACATATTACCGTAATATGGTAGTTAAAGATTGAAACACACTGCTAAATTTCTCTTTGTTTATTCTGACACTAATCATTAACCATCTATAATTTGTTTAATACCATACAGGCGTTACAACTATTTGTTCCAGTTTCTAAGTAAGTGCATTTGCACGCAGATGACTTTCAACAGTCACTTTGTGGACCTTTCTCCACATTCAACTACAACATGACTTGTATTTTCAAAGTATGGAAGGCATTTAATTTAATTTAACTCGGTGCCTTTTCGTTTGAATCTACCCTAACCAGTTCATGTTGTTTAGTTAGCACCATCAGACAGTGCCATCCCATAATATACGTAACTGAGTGACAATGAGCCAAATTGTGGCTAAGTCCACAAAATGATCAGGCAAAAAACAAAGCCTAAATAAGAGTTGGATTATGGAAGAGGTTTAAATAAATTGTTGAGTAAAGAGAACTAGTTCATATTGTCTAAAACCACAGTTAAGCACACCGAACTGTAAATGAATTAGTTTACCTTAGTATTCAAAACAAGTGAAGGAGACAAAGCCATTAAGAATCTTTCTTTTTCCTTCATAGGATAAATCTCTGTATTTACATCTAGAAGCATGTACATATCACGCTTCTCACTCCGTGCCACAATCCGAGAAACTGCAAAAAGATAGCTACGATACTGTAAATGCTAAAAGAACTTTGTCTAGCAAATATTATTCATAACATAAGATCAAATAAGTTTGTCAACTAATAAAACTAGGTAATAACATAGGCCTACTATCCACCTAAAGTAACAACTAAAGTATAAAATTATTGCAAAGCTCTATCATGGTCTGCCATAACCTGAATACCAATGTTTTCATAATTAAATTCTCCACTTGTACCCGGTTCATAATCATTTGTTAGTAGGTGAGCTTTACTGTTGGAGCCAAAGCAAAATTTTATTCTCCTTAATTTTCTGAAAAGACCTCAGTTCAATATGGTTTGTTTCATATATTAAAACTTCTAAAAAAAAAATAGAACCTAGCATTTTATTTATCTATCTGAAAACCCATAATGATTTTGGAAAATAATAAGAATAATGTTCTAGCCAAAACTACTGCAGTGCTAACATAAACAGAATAGAGCCATAGTTTCTAATAATCAATGATTCTTGTTGAGACAACTTTTCAAGTTCAAAATCATACAGCAATTTCATCTTTAAAAACATGAAAATGAAATGATACAAAGAAATAAAAGGTGTCCATACCCTTGTCATACTTTTTACCATCCGGATCTAGAGTCTCAACCATGAAAATATCATCAAAAAGAAGTTCATTCATCTTCTCTTCCTTCAAAGCCATTTAGTTTCAGTTATCCAAACTCAAGAGCAGAGCAGTAGCCTGACACTGAACATATTGAGATTAGCACTAGAATTCAAAGGAAGAGCATCTTTATGTATGCCTAAAAGAAAATTTAGATGTATAAGCATTAGAAAAACCACAATGGCACTACTGTGATATTCAACCTCGTGGCATCTCGTCACAATATTTCATATGTCAAGGTCTGATTAGACCATTCAAGAAAAATAGTAAAACACTTCAACAATTACAAATTGCAACATCCCAAAAATTTAATCTTCCAACTTCCAAACCAGTATGATAATTAAATCCTAATTACAGATATGAATACAAGGCATTATGGTTTATCACCACTCTCCAGTTTTCTCCAATTTTTGCTCTCTCAACAAATAACATAAAATATAGTGAAACAGTTGTTATAAAGATAACTTTTGAAATTGAAAAAAACTACAAATGAGGTTCTTGAATTGTGCTTTTTAGAATCCATCTGACTTGTGCATAAAGGCGTCAAGGGATTCTATATAGGACAAGGAGTGGTAAAAACTCCTGACCTGGGGATGATCTTATGATCCTATATGCTCCTACTAAAATATTTTTACAGTTATGCATTAAAGCAACATAAATGTCACTTTAAAACAAATGAAAAAAAAAAAATCACAGTTGTGATGTCACAGCATAAGATTCGAATTCAAACATACAATTTCTTAATAGAAAGTTGTTTTACACAGACTAATAACAAAATCCCATTCAGAGGTTCAGCCTCTTTGGTTCAAAAGAAAATTTACAGAGACCCTTTAAAAAACCACAAAAACAATAATCGAAATGGAATAGAGAGTGATTGAGTAGGTGAGACCAACCAAGAATAGAATAACTGTCTTAGTTATCCGCAGGTTCAATAAGCGGCGGCTACCCGAGGCAACAGCGGTTGTGAAAGAAGAAAAAGGTTGAGTGAGGGCAAGATATACAGATTTTCAACTAGACTCTTTTTGCTAGAGAGAAAGCTAAAATAAAAAAATCTTCACTTAAAATATTTTGTATCTATAAAATTAAAATATATTTACCTTTTTCAGTTGTTTATTTTATTTTATTCTTTTTTATATTGTTCACTTAAAATATATTTACCTTTTTCAGTTGTTCAATTTATTTTATTTTTTTTATTTGTTCATTTAAAATATGTTTTATCTTTTATTTTAAATCTGATTTTAGGTTTAAAAAGTGTGATAATATGCTTTATTTTTATTATATGTGTTACGTGTTTATTTTCATGATAACAGAAAAAAACAAAATAATTTTTACTGTAATTCTTAAATAAAAAATATGATTAAATTTATAAAAATAATTATGAAATAAATATTTTTTATAATTTATTAATGTAAACTATCGCTATCTCGCTTACATATAAATATTCTTTAGATATGTACAGTATTATGCTAATAATTAATGATATCTGTAGATAATTATAATGTAATATTGTAATATTATTAAGTTAATATTTAAAATAAATTTATATTTATTAAAAATAAAATACAATACTTTTTAAAAAAGAATAATTAATGAAGGAATAAAAAAGTAATTGTTAGTATAATTTTATGAAATTAATATAAAAATAATAATTATTTTTTATAAAATGAATAAATAATTATATTATAAAATATAAATTAAAAATAATTAATTATGAAAAAAATATTATATATATATATAGTTATAAAATATATATTATAATATTATAAACAGTTAATTAAATATAAAACAATAATTATAAATTTTAAAATATAAAACAATAAAATAGATATATTAATAAAAAAATGGTAACTAATGCATGTATTAAAAGCTGTTATAAAAAGAAAAAATATAATTTATAATTATAAATAAATTACATCATGTGAAATTTAAAATTTGATTTTTTTATAGTTTTTAAAGAATTAAATATAATTTGATCTCGTTATCTTTGTCATTAAGAAAATATTTTATATCCATAGCCTTCTACCTATATATTATAACTTTAAATGTTTTCATACAAAAATATACACACAAAATATTTTATAATAAAAATAAATTGGTACCTAGACAATGGGGCTATGACTATGGAACACAGGGACTAAGAAAAGTTTGTTAATTTATAAAGATTGAAAAAACAAATAAAAATGAAAACAAAGTTATTCTGTCACATTCTCTTACTATATATTAAATGAAATAATTAAATAATTTAGGTTAGCGCCTAAAAAAATACTGAACTTTTTATTCATATGGCTTCCGCGGAAAAGAAGCCCGCCTTCCCCGGTTGCGCGCCACAGGGAATTTTTTACTTTCAATTCAAAACATTTGTCCAAGTAAAACTACATGTTTGAATTTAGAACCAAAGTGAAAATCCTCAAATTTTCAGACACACCAAATCATTTTGGTTTTCATTTGAAAACCCGCTCTTTGTTTTGTCTACCCATCATATATAAATAAACATTATGGCTCTATCTCTTCCTTACCCAGCACCCCATCTTCATCTTCTTTCTTTCTTCTGTTCTCCAAAATAACAACACACAAGAAACGAGATGGAGACGCGTGCAGCTGCAAAGAGAAAGGCAACCGCTGCTGCTCCCATGGTAGTGGTCGAAAAACAACATCCCAAAAGGCAGCGTGTTGTGCTGGGTGAACTTTCAAATCTTCCGACTGCAACTCAAAATCAACGCAAACAGAAACTGCAATGTAGGAAGAATCCGAATTTGAAGAAACCATCTCCCACAGAGTCCATTCCCTCTTCTTCCCAGATTGATCAACCTTATGTTTCCGACATCTATGAGTATCTTCATGATATGGAGGTAATTCTCATTCATCAATGTCTTTAAAGTTTTAATTTTGCCCAAGCTGACAACTTGGTGATCTTGGATGTCTGTTTCAAATTCTGAATTTCTGATTTTCAGATGCAGAGGAAGAGGAGACCAATGGTTGATTACATTGAAAAAGTTCAGAGAGAAGTTACTGTAATCATGAGGGCAATATTGGTGGATTGGCTAGTGGAGGTAGCTGAAGAGTACAAGCTTCACTCCGATACCCTTCATCTCTCTGTTTCATACATAGATAGATTTTTATCAGTGAATCCTGTTAGCAAGTCAAAACTTCAATTACTGGGTGTTTCTTCCATGCTAATTGCTGCGTAAGACATCATTTCCTTGTTAGTTTTTGAAGTTTGCAACAAATGTTCAATTTGAATTGTTTAAACATCACATTTGCATTCATTTTTTTATTCAGAAAGTACGAGGAAGTTGACCCACCGCGTGTTGTTGCTTTTTGCAACATTACTGATAACACATACCACAAGAAAGAGGTAAATTCCTTAACTGTCTCTTTTATCTGTTATTGATAATACCAAATTATGTCATTATTTTTCATTTTTTGTGATCTTTATTTTACCCTTACTCTAGTTACATGGGTGCTGGTAATATATAGGTTGTAAAGATGGAAGCTGACATACTCAAGTCTCTAAAGTTTGAGATGGGAAATCCTACTGTGAATACCTTTCTAAGGTAAGGGGATATACACTTTAAATGTAAATATGAATATTTAGCTTTTATTGAAATAACATTGAGTGTTCTCATTGTTTCAGGAGGTTTATTAATGTTGCTTGTGATAACCAAAAGGTGAGTTAAATAGTTCTACTTATTATTTTTCATTCTCTTGAAAGCTTTATTGTGTTGTTACTAATTGTCGTTATCTTATTGTTTCCAGGCTTCAAATTTACAGTTTGAATTTCTAAGCTGCTATCTTGCAGACCTAAGTTTGTTGGACTATGATTGCTTGAAAATTTTGCCTTCCATTGTGGCAGCTTCAGCTGTATTTCTTGCCAGGTTTATCATTGCTCCTGAAGTCCATCCTTGGGTAAATGTCTAATGTTATAGTGTCATTTTAGAAGTATAAAATGTTAATTGTGTTCTAAGGGATTAAATGTTGAGAACCTTTTGCAGAGTTCTTCATTGTCTGGATGTTCTGGTTACCAACCAGTTGAACTGAAAGAGTGTGTCCTCATCTTGCATGACTTGTATTTTTCAAGAAAGGCAGCGTCTTTCAAAGCTGTTAGGGAGAAATACAAGCACCACAAGGTACTTATCTTTTTCATTTATTATGATATACTTCAATTATGATTTGAACAAATTGAGTGACTTGAAATTTTCTGCTGGAACAGTTCAAGTTTGTAGCAAGATTGCCTTCTCCTCCGCATATACCAAGACATTACTTTGAAACTCAGTGATGCCGTGGGAGTTCCTTCATAAAAAAGAAAAAGAAAAAAAACTCAATCAGAAAAGATATCATTTTTGTATAGTGATTTAATTTGATGGAAGTTGGTATCTGTTAAATGTTACTTGATATGGCATGTGTCCAAAGGTTGGTTTGTTTGGCCATTATTTTGATGTCCTTTCTTAGAAAATACATTAGTAAGATTTGTATATATGATCTGGAAGAGCAATAGGATAAGTTTAGGTACCACTGTTCAGTCACCTTTGCCTGAATCATCAAGGAAAAATGTGATGGGTCGATTAACAAGATGCAAAACTTTTATGTGCATTGTTATCACTGAGCCTTTAAGAATCAAATGTGCAAATTCATGATCTGGATACTACTGGACACAGTTGCGTGTATTATTGTTGTAATTCTGGTTCAATAAGGAGTAAAATTCACAAGTTCATCCAAGAGAACTCTCAGGTGAAGTATCCGGTAATGGACATATGAGTTTGTCTTAATGAAAAATTCCTCTGAATTTTGAAAGATTTGAACAAAGTCGTATGTGAAAGAGGAATTTGAGATCTTGCCTCACATCACTGATTCACATGATGATGGTTGCAATATCGAGGAAGACGGCAATTCAATCAAGAAAGCAGCAGTTCTAAGCAGAATACGAAGAGGATGGTAGAAGTTTTGTACATTGGAGATTAATATGTAATCACTGAAATTAAGGAAGACCAAAGGGGAAGGTGTTGAAATTTCTAGAGATGTGAAGGAAATACATATGTATAATTTTTAAATGGTTTTATTTTTAAATATTTTGTTAAAAAGAATGGCTTTTAATTTTTGTTAGTTGATAGTATTTAAAAAGTTATACTAGTGTATCTTTACACAATTTTTGTTTTAGTTGATAGTTGTATTAAAGATGTGGACAAAAAATAATTCTTTTAAATATTCATTGAGAAGCAATGGTGTCAAGAAAAAATTTGGTTTCTCAATTGAAAAGTAATAAATTTGACTGATATCAATAGAAAAGGGTTCGAATATAAATAATTTTTGAAAACTACAAATTTACTATTATATATTATTGGTTTGGATAAAAAAAAACTATCACAGAAAATGTTTCAATCTATCTACGCGTCTTATCAAACCTTATAAAAGAAAATCTTCACCATGAGGGATTATTTCTTTTCTACACAAATATCTTCCAATTTTACTACTTTTTAAATTTAAATAGAATAAAAGTTTTACTTTTTTTCTTTTTAACAACTATTTTTTTTAATTTAAATAATTGTCTATAATAAAAAAACAGTTGCATAATAAAAATTTCACTTATTATAAAATTATAAAAATAATTTATTTTTATAAATACCTATGACAAATATTTTTTAGCTTTAAAACTATTTTTATTAATAATTTATAATTTAACAATTTTTTATTACAGTAAAAAAATAAATACACATGCACAAGTGTTTTATTTGTATCTAATTAAGAGAATAATCTCCTTTAATTAAATTAATGATAAAGAAAATTATATAACATATATATAGTATCTCTAATTATCTTTTCTTTTCTTTATATATAGTTACCTTATTTATATAAAATAATTAAGTGAATCACGTGCCTGAAAATATAATCAAATATTTGATTTGGGTTACCCGAATTATCCTCATTAATATTTTTCATTTGTAACACTAAATCATTTATAACTAATGATAAAAACTAAAACAAATTAAAAAAAATATTAGAGAATAAAACAAAAGTTAAAGACAACTCAAATAAATTCATATTTCACATACTTGAAACAACTTTGAGCCTGTAAAATATGTCACTTTGAAGTTTAGGAAAAATAATATAATTAAACATATCTATGAATAAATAAGTTTTGAATCTATTTTAATAATATTATATAAATATGGTAATGAAGGAAAATATATTATTATAATGTAATTTGAATAAATAATTTATATATTAAATAGTAAGATCTACTAAAAATATTTTTGTATATAGATTATTGAGTATTAAAATGTATTTTAATAGAAATATCTCATCTCACACGACACCTGTATTTTTTCAACACAAGCCAAATTGAAAGTTGAAAAGCAAAACACTTTTCTTTCCTCTGTCTATTCTATATAATCACCCCAAATCTTAAAAACTTTTCGATCCAAATTAACCACACTCAAGGAAAGAAACAATGGAAACTCGTGCAGAAAAGAGAAAGTCAAATGTCATGGCCTCAGTTGTGGTGCAGAGACAACATCCCAAGAAGCAACGCGTTTGCTTCACTCAACCTTCCAATCTACCAAACTTTGCCGAAACTTCTAGTCTTTGCGAAGAGAAACTGCAATCTCTGTGGAATAATGTCAACCTTAAAAGATCAAATTCCAGGAACAACTTTCTTCCTTCCTCCCAAATTCATGAACTTGATGTTTGGGACATCAACGAGTATCTTCGTGCCTTGGAGGTGACTATGTTTTTTTTTTTTTAAGATTAACAAATTCTTAATTTTTGTCAAAACTTATCAGTTTAGTTTTTTGATATTGTGAGGTGTCTGAATTCTCTCCTTGTTTGTTTCTTGGTATGCAGATAAAGAGAAGACCAATGGTTAACTATATTCAGAAAGTTCAAAGAACAATTACCTCCAACATGAGAGCAGTATTAATGGATTGGTTAGTAGAACTTGCCGAGCAGCACAATCTTCTCTCGGATACTCTTCTGCTCTGTGTGTCATACATTGATAGGTTCTTATCAGTCCATCCCATGATTAAGTCGAGGCTTCAATTGTTGGGTGTTTCGTCCATGTTCATTGCTTCCTAAGTTTTTCATGTCCATTCTTAATTTTGCAAAGGTTGTTTTCCTTAATTTGTTTTAGCATTACAATTTCTTTCTCACCATACATTTAGGAAGTATGAGGAAGTTGATCCACCCAGTTTGAATGAGTTCTGTAACGTCACTGATAACACCTGTAATAAGACAGAGGTAAATATGTTATTTTTGTGTTACTAGATTAAACTCTTGTTTCTTATTTTTTGATTATTTCTTCCTAACTTTGGTTTCCATGGTTGTTGATGATAACCAAGATTATAAAGATGGAGGCTGAAATACTCAAGACTTTGAATTTTGAGATGGAAAATCCTACTGCAATCACTTTTTTGAGGTGGGAGTTTTATATGCAAATATGAATATATAACTTCCACAAAATAGAAGTAATTTGATTAACTCTGGTTATAATATCGTTTCAGGTTTTTTTCTTGGGCTGCTTCTGATAATCAAAGAGTAAGTTGAATTGGTTTTCTCATTCTTCTTGATTGTCTCAAGAACTATTTGTGTTGTTTACATCTTTTTTTATATTTCAGACTCCAAATTTGAAGGTTGAATTTTTGGGCTGGTATTTTGTTGAGCTGAGTTTGTTGGATTATGATTGTATAAGATTCTTGCCGTCTGTTGTAGCAGCATCTGCTTTATTTCTAGCCAGATTTTTGATTGATCCTGAAGTGCATCCTTGGGTAAGTATATGTTATGGATGATGATAGAATTTTAATTTTAAAAGAATAAGCTAAATGTGTTTCAAGTAACTCAATTTTGAGAACTTTTTACAGACTTCTTCCTTGTTTGAATGTTCGGGTTACAAACCAGTTGAATTGAAAGAGTGTGTTCTCATCTTGCATAATTTGCATTTGTCAAGAAAGGCAGAATCTTTCGAAGCTGTTAGGGAGAAATACAAGCAGCACAAAGTGATTATTTTGGCATTTCTTTTGTTATAATATACTTCTATTCTCTTCATGACAATTTGAGTGACAAAATTTTGTCTACACTTGAATAGTTCAAATACGTGGCAAATTTACCTTCTCCTTCATATGTACCAAGTTACTACTTTGAAGACCAGTTGCATATGAATGATCAGCAAACGTTATGTACGATTGACAATGTACATTCCACTCCATGAAAATTTCAACCTTGTCACTGTATTTTTCTTCTGACATTGATCATCATTATTGTGGGAGGTAAATATTTTCATACCATTTATCAACTTGTGTTTTGAAACAATCATATATTCTGCATAATTAGAATTTGTTTTCATGTTGTTTGCAGTTGTTCGAAGTTATTGGATTCAGAGTTTGTGCAATTAGAGATGATACAGTTTGCAAATCTGCAACCCTCTAGGATCAATGAGAATTTCTATCTTTTATGGCAAAAGCTTTCATGGATAGGATCTGTAGTTTTTACAGCTATGAATACTTGTTTAGGAGGCATGCAGAAATATTTTGTTCATGTTTATTTTTTGTTCACTTTTGAATCCATGATTTTAATTATTAGGCTCTGGTTATTTGATTATTTTATGCAAACTGCATTAAGGGGTTAATGGCTGCATGATCGTCAATGTCTGTGTTCCCATTGTCTATTTGTAAGTGAAAAATTAGCATCGTTTTAGTTCTGGTGATTGTGATTTGCAATAACAAAATTTTCTAATCTTCTATGTCAGTTATCTAGAGAGTTAATTTTATATCACAGGTCTAAAAAGTCGACATAAATAAAACAAATTTATGTTGGTTGTATCTGACGAGTTCAAAATCATTATAAGAAACATATTTTAACCATCATAAAAATTATTCTGGCACTAGTATTATGTACTTAAATATACATATACTGGTATCTTAAAAGATCAAATATTTTATTAAACTAACTATTAATTTTTCTTACATGGATAAAAACACTTATATTAAAAAATTCTTTGTCAAAATTTCAAGAAATCTATTTAAAAAATTCAATAGTAATTTTTTTAATTTAAAAATGAATGACTATTATAAATACCAGTGAAATCAGTGTTCACTTTTTTTAATTTTAAAAATAAATAAAAATATTTTTCAAAATTTTATTATAAATATTTTATTTATTTATTTATTTTATAAATAATTTAAATTAAATTAATTTGAAAAAAATAAAAAATAAATGAAACGGTTAAATCTAACAAAATGATTATTAAAGATAAAAATGATAAATAATTATTTTAATTTTAAAAAATAATTATTTATTAAAAGATAAATTTAAAAATAGAAATACAAGATCAAAATAGATTTCTCTTTATATATATATATATATATATATATATATATAAAAGATCTTTCGAACATTATTAAATAAATTTAAATGAATTTAAGTGGGTTATTAATACTTTCTAATCATTTATAGATGTGTTTAGGGAGTTCATTTACTGCTTTTTAAACCAAAAGTTGGCTTTTCCTATGTAAGTAAAAGAGTTATCCAATTCTAGTTTTGTGATCTTTTAATTCAAAAGTTGTAAATAAACATTTATTGGTAACCATATTACTATAATTAGATTTATCAGTATAGATATCTTAAACCTTACACATATCTTCATTTACACGTTAATTACATATATTTTTATACAATATAAAAAATTTATTTGTATACTCTAATCATATTTTTGAAACGTCAAGAAGAAACTCTTTACTCATGACAATTTTATAACCACAACTCTTTCTCCATGTACATACAATTTGATATATTTTTGTAATTTTTTAGTACAAAATGAAATGAATCAATTAAATAATATATTTGAATAGTATTGATTTGATGCCGTGAACTAAAGTGGCGCGCCCTCACCCGCCCATAGAAAAACAAATCTTTGAACTGAATACACAGACCCAAATCCTCAAATTTTCATTTTCATTTCAAAAAAAACCGCTCTTTGTCTTCTCCACTCAATACACAAAATTGATAAAACATTAGCTTACTCTTCACTCTTCCATTTCTTGCCTTTTCACAATCTGTTTCAAAATTAACAACACGGCGAGGAAGAAGATGGAGACTCGTGCTGGGAGAAAGAGAAAAGAAGCTGTTGTGGTGGTGGAAAAACAGCACCCCAAAATGCATAGGGTTGTATTGGGTGAACTTCCCAATCTACCAAACCTTATTGTCCCCGAAAATCAAAATCTGTCCAAACAGAAAGTTCCATGTTTGAAAAATCCCAACATCAAGAAACTATCTTCTCCTCAGATAGACCCCCATTATGTGTCTGACATCAATGAATATCTTCGTGCAATGGAGGTGAGTCAAGGGTTTTTTCTTGTTTTGCTTTTTTGTATATATCGACTGGTGCTTACTTTTTACCCATTTATGGCATGCAGACCAAAAGAAGACCAATAGTTAACTACATGGACAAAGTTCAATTGGTTGTTACCACAAACATGAGACAAATATTGGTGGATTGGTTAGTAGATGTTGCTGTGGAGTATAAGCTTCTCTCTGAAACTCTTCATCTATGTGTGTCATATATAGATAGGTTTTTATCGGTCAGTCCTGTGACAAAATCGAAGCTTCAATTAGTAGGTGTTTCTTCCATGCTTCTTGCCTCGTAAGTGTCTATGTTGAGTTTTGTAAAGATTTTTACCCTTATTCTATTATGTAGACATGTAGATTCACTATTACATTCCTCTCAAATTTGCAGGAAGTACGAGGAAACTAAACCACCCAGGGTGGACAAATTTTGCAGCATAACTGATAACACTTTTGAAAAGGAAGAGGTAAATATTACACTTGTCTGTTCGACCTATTAAAATATGTCATTTGCCTCTTTTTCTACTCACTCTGTTCATGACATAGGTTGTAAGGATGGAAGCTGAAATACTTAAGTCTCTGAACTTTGAAATGGGCAATCCTACTGCAATCACTTTTCTAAAGTATGAAATTTGTACTGAAATGTCATTATCTAGCTTCCTTGAGATGAAATTAATTTGACTAATTGGGTATGGTTATTGTCCCAGGAGATTTTTGAGTGTTGCTTCTGTGAACCAAAAAGTAAGGGGATCTGCTGTCCTCATTCTTCTTAATTATCTTAAAATTTGACTGTGTTGTTTTGTAATCTTATTTCATTTTTTTGTTTCAGACACCAAATTTGAAGATTGAGTTTCTGAGTTTCTACCTTGCTGAGCTGAGTTTGTTGGATTATGGTTGTATAAGATTCTTGCCTTCCATTATAGCTGCATCTGCTTTATTTCTTGCCAGGTTTATTATCTCTCCCAAAGTGCATCCTTGGGTGAGTATTTATCTTATGGATAGTGCTTCATGTTTCTCATTAAAAGAGGAAAAGTACTCTTGTTTCGAGAAATTTAAACTTCACCACCTATTGCAGACTTCTTCCCTGCATGAATGGTCAGGTTACAAACCATTTGAGTTGAAAGATTGTGTTCTCACTTTGCATGACTTGTATTTTTCAAGAAAGGCAGCATCCTTCCGATCTGTTAGGGATAAATATAAACAGTGCAAGGTAAAGCTTTTGCATTTCTTTTGTTATAAAATACTTCAATTCTCTTTATGACAAATTGAGTGACAAAAAGTCTTCTGCGTCAACAGTTCAAGTGTGTGGCAAACCTGTCCTCTCCTCCACATGTACCAAGTTATTACTTTGAAGATTGATGATGCAGTGACAATTCCTTGACAAATAATAATTTTGAACATAAACCTTTTTTAAAGTGCACTCTTATGAATATTAATGTAGAATCTTTCCCAAAGTTGCATTTAGCAATCAACCTATCTGATAGGTACCTTCTTTGGATCTCTTAATTTTGATTGAGTGGAAATGCTGAGCTCTATTCAAGTTTTGTCCTACCTTTAACTAACAATTTCATTATTGCAGGGATCTTAGATTGAATGCTTCTTGGAGACTGAAGTTGATATCACTGATGTAATGATTTTTTTGTACCGCCAATGACCATGATAATCAGAACTAAATTAGTGTTGTAACTATTATAAGGGATTAGATCTAGGTTTAGTCTTAGGAATTTAAGTGTAATGAATGGTAGAAATGAGTATGATAACTAAAAGGGATGAAGATTGAATAGTGTCTTAATCTTTAGTATTGTTGGTTCATGGTTTATTAATATCAAACATTCTCTTTGAAGAATCCACATTTAGGTCCTATGAATGAATGATGTATCAATTAACGCGAACATCTGAGGTTAGATTTTATTCTTTTACAACACCAGCTCCCCCTAGATAACGAGGCTATTAATCCTTGTAACGTTTATAGTGGACAAAAAATCTTAATAGTTCAATTTTTCTAGATGGTGTCAAAAGTTGCTGATCCTTGTTTTATTTCCTCCGCATATCAATATGTTATTTTGACCAATTCACTAGCTAATAACCTAAATACATTAGGTATGTCTTGTCTTACATACGATTGAAATTGTTCATCTTTTAAAGTTCAACCTTGTTGCTTTTAAGAGAGACATGAATGTATGCGTTTAGGAGCAATTTAATGGTAGGTCCCTAAGAAAAGTTGGGATATTGGGTGGATGGAAGAAAAATTTGGCAAGCTTAATATATTGTGTTTAAACTGTCTTCTAGTTTTGTTCTGAAATTCTTTTAAAAAATTTATAGTGTTAAGTTAAATAGATTATTGAGAAGGTTAGGCACTTGTTTAGGACATAAATCCAATCCATCCCCTCTGGATAAAATATATTTGGAACTTCTTATCACGGAACGAAGAGTGGTCATAATTGTTTTTTTTTTCCCTTATAGCAAACATTGTTCTATTTCCAGATATAAGCCATTGTTAACCTCTCAATCCCACGTTGTTTGAAAAAGTCATTGAACTCATCATGTTTGATACAGAACATTTTTAGACATTCAATTGCCTTATTCATACATCGACTTATCCATACTAATTAATTATGAACTTCTCATCTCATTGCCTTATCCATACATCAGAACATTCTAAGCTTGTGGTTGGATTTGAAGATGAATATGGAGAAGGTAACATACAAATTTCAGCACTTTAAAATTATTAAAATAGGATGTTTTATTATAATATTCAAATAAGATAATCCATTGTATAAAATACATTATTACAAAGTTAGTAGACTCTTTGAATGTGGATTTGCTTAGCGAGTGTATTATCGCTTAGTGAGTCTACATAATCCTACAGAACCTAATTCTGCATACTTATGTTATTCCAGTCCAATCTAAACATTCTAATAGTCATTACAGATATCAAAACATATCAATTACAAATTCACAACATTTATCAACTCAATTGATCATATTTGTAGTACTAATCATACATTTCAAAATCTCATCATACAACCATACAACCCAAATCATATAAATTTGAGGATTTAACCCCCAATTCAACAGGTAAAACTCATCACACTACTCAATCATGTCGATAAATCATAGTACAATCAATACAATCATGCAATTAGTAATTCAAACATGTTTATAACTTAAAAGTAATGCAATTAGCTTCTCTGACCTGTTATCCAGCTTAGACAACTCTATAAATGTCGAACACTTCTCATAAGAACGATCAGAACATACTGTTATAATCAGTGATCAACAAAGACTCATACTCTGATTATTTAAATGACACATGCAACCAAAAGAAAGACTGCATGTAAGGGCAAAACAGATTGGACCAAGAAAAGGAGTAGAAAACTAATTTACACGAAGAGCTTGTCGAGATGATCAATCCAAAAAGGAATAACTCTTAGAAAGAAGTCATAAAACTTTAGAGAAAGTGAAAGATGTGTTTTAAAAATAATAAAACGATTTTATAAAAAACTATTTATACTAAAACCTTTTGATATCATTTTTATATTTAAATAATCGAGTCTTACTATTTTTAAACCATTATCACTTCTAAAACACAATAATACAATTTTACGCCTTTACACAAAAGTAGAATTAAGGAGAAAGAAAGATAAAAGTGAAGTTATTTGGATTTAAAAAGGATTAAGAAAAATGAAAGAAAAATTTATAAAAATTAGTGAGAGATGTGATAAGGATGGATTAAAAAAATTGTTAAAATTGGACGATTACAATTTTATTCTTTATCATAAAAGTAATTTAAAATAAAATATAATGAGTGTAAATTATGATAAAATAAAATGTGAGTTATTACTTCAAATAAAAAGTTAAAAATTGTTGAAATTTTATTAAAATAAAATGGGATCGATAGAAATTAAGTTAAAAGAAATTACGGATAATTAACTCAAATAAAATTAAATAATAATTTCAATTGATAAAATTATTTTAAATTGAAATGTGATTGTTTAAAGTTAATATAAATTAAAATGTAAGTAATTTAAAAATGATGAAAATAATGTAAAAAATGTCAGTAATTTGAAGTTAATAAATTAAAATGTATTAATTGATAAAAATAATTTAAAAATAATGTTGTTCATGATGAAAACTGATAATAATATTTTAGATGTGATGCTCATATAACAATGAATTACAATAAGTCTAGGTAATCATATTAAATTATAAATATATACAAATAAAAAATTATAAGCCCTTACACATTAATCATGATAATTTAATTTTAATACCTAATTACATTAGTAAAAACATAACAATTCTAGAGACTTAACAGTCTGAGAAACAAAAATAACATAAAATTAGATGAAGATAGGAAGACGTGAAAAGAAGATATTTATTAATTTTTTCATCTCTTATCCTTCTTCTATTTTTATATCATTTTTACAAAATTTACTATTTATATTTTTATAACTATATAAACTTTCTAAACCTATTCAAAACTTAACTATAAACTTAAACTCTATTAATAAAAACAAACAAATATCAATATGTGCTTATGCATAAATTTAAAACTAGTGAATATAAAATAAATACAAGAAAAAGAAAAGCACGGAGAACTAGAATGAATGACACTTTTATTAGAGTATGCTTGGATAAACAAATGTAAATGTGAATGTTAACAAAAAAAAAATGATAAAAAACAAATATTAATAAATATCCCTAAAGAATAGGACATTTTCAACCAACCAGAAAGATATTCTAAACAAAAATTCTAATGTTTGTTTTCGCTACTTTCTCTTCATCTAAAACTCCTTCGCGCCATGACCACAGCTTGATAGATGATGAACAAAATTCAAATTTATTGCTGACAACATCCCTAAATCCCAAGATCAACACTCCTGGTTTGCTGTCTAGAAGCACAGTAAAACCCTCATTCTTTATTGATTGAAGCACAAACTCTCAAGATTGCAGCCATTTCTCGGATTAATGATACCAAAGACATCTCGCAAGATCCCAATGACGATTTTTGACATGGGGACTTTGTTCATATAAAATTCTATGCAATGAACTACACAAGTTTAGCCTCATCCTCCTAAATCATACTATTGAAAAACTATCATGATTGTTCAGCAGTAAGCATCAATGATGACAAAGAAGCTGTACAATCTACGATGTTAATGAAGCCGTTTGCATCTTTAGAGGTCTTCTCCATGGTTGTTCAACAGAAAAGGCAATTGAGCATTGATATCTTATCTACCTGCCGATCTTGCACTTTAAAGACAAATCTATGCATAAAATTTCTAACGCCAGGTGTGTTCAAACAATGATCAAACTAACCACACTTTTGACATGTGCTCTATCAAACATGATTTAAGAGATAGCAACTGAGATATATATTCATCATGAAATTTGCTGCATCACTGGTCTTCAAAGTAACAATTCAGTACATAAGGAGGGGAAGGCAGGTTTGCAACACATTTAAACTGTTCCAGTAAAATATTTCAGGTCAATCCATTTGTTACAATGAGAATTAGATACTTAATAACTAAACAAATACAAAAATAATCACCTTTTGCTGCTTGTACTTATTCCGGACAGCTTTGAAAGACGCTGCTTTTCGTAACAAGTATAGGTCATGCAAGGTTAGGACACATTCTTTCAATTCAGATGGTTTGTAACCCGAGCATTCACTCAAAGAAGGGGTCTGGAATAGGTTTTCAACTGTAAGTATCTTGAATAAAGGCTAATAGCTCAAATTATTTCAAAGATCCCCGTATAACTAGTCATAACATGAAAATACTAACCCATGGATGCACTTCAGGCGAGACAATAAATCTGGAAAGAAATACAGCTGACGCTGCCACAACAGAAGGCAAAAATCTCAACAAATCATAGTCCAGCAAACTTAGCTCAGCCAGATAGCGTCCCAAAAATTCAATCTGTGAATTTGTAGTCTGAAATAACAAATAAAAGGAAAGCAATTAGTAAACAACACAATGAAGCTTTTAAGTCAATGAATAACAATTGGTGGAGCAGTTTAACTTACCAATTTGTTATCAGAAGCAACATCAGCAAACCTCCTGAATAAATAAACACTTAATTAATTTCATGTCAAAAGAGGTGAAATATTCATATTCACAATTCTCAGTCCTTACCTGAGAAAGGTATTCACAGTAGGATTTCCCATTTCAAAGTTTAGTGACTTTAGTATGTCAGCTTCCATCTTAACAACCTATATATACATATATGAATATATATAATCAGTAGCCATGAAAACCAAAGAGTTATAAAAAAGACAAATCACAAACAAGAAATCAATTTGGTGCTCTCAAAAATAGAATAGCATTGTATCTTTACCTCTGCCTTGTCATATGTGTAATCAGTGATACTGCAAAAATCATTCACACAAGGTGGATCCATTTCCTCGTATTTGCTACACATTAAAAAGACACAATTGTAATTTTGAAGTAAGTTAAAGAGAACAAATATTGAACAACATAAAAAAAAAAGTATCAGCAGCAGCCTTACGATGCAATGAGCATGGAGGAAACACCAAGTAACTGAAGTTTCGATTTAGTCACAGGATTAATGGACAAAAACCTATCAATGTATGAAACAGAGAGATGAAGAGTGTCCGGAAGAAGTTTGTACTCCTCACCCACTTCTACTAACCAATCCACCAAGATTGCTCTCATGGTAGGTGTAACTAGTTTCTGCACTTTCTCAAGGTAGTCAACCATTGGTCTCCTCTTTTTCTGCATCTGAGAAAAACGAAATTTAAAACTGAGATACCTGAAATTCTCAAAAACAAGATTAAGAGTTTGTTAATGTGAAGAAATCAAAATTACCTCCATTTCATGAAGATACTCATAGAGATCGGAAACAATGGATTCATCTATATGGAAGGAAGAAGAGTGGTCAGATTTGGGAGATGGCTTCTTCGCATTGAGATTCTTCACACCTCGCGATTTCTCTTTGGAAGGATTCTGAGTTCCTGGGACAATAAGATTTGGTAAATTGGGGAGTTCAGCCAACGCAACCCTATGCCTTTTGGGGTGTTGTTTTTGGACCAAGACCATTGCATTTGCCTTTCTCTTTGAGGCAGCACGAGTCTCCATCTTGTTCCTTCTGTGGTATGAATTTGGAAGAGAGGGAGAGAACAGACAGAAGGAAGAAGATGGACTTGGAGTTTTTGGTGGGGAAGAGAGATTGGTGCCATGTTTATGTATAATGGGAATAGAGATTGGAGGGTTTCCAAAATGAATTAGTGTGTCTGAAAATTTTGGGAGTTGGCGTGGGTGAAAATTTTGAGATTTCGTTTTGGTTCCAAATTCAAAAGGTATAGTGTGGTTTAGGGTTTGCGTAGAAAAAGAAGAGAATTTTCACATGGCGGGAAGGGACGCTTCTTTTCCGCCCTAACAAATCTTTTTACACTTGTATGTGTAATATATATATATATATAATCATTTTTTTTTATTCCTTAAATAAATTTTATAATTTTTATTTTTTAAATGTAATTATTTTTTAAAAATGGAATAAGTTTTTATAAAAAAAATATTTTTATTTATAAAAAAAAAATCTATAAAAATTTCATTAATTATATTTTATTATAAAAAAAATTGAACATACATGTACGTAACCTAGAATAGCTATAATATTCATTAATTTTGTTTCATATCTAGAAGTTTAAATATGATTTCAGTTCTTGAAATATAGATAAATTTATTATTGGTTTCGATTCTTTTTAAGCATTTCCTTTTTGTTTCACTCAGTTTTTGTAATTTTCATAAAATTTATATTTTGGAAACTCTTCAAAATTTATACTACCATCTACAATTACTTTTATTCAATTTTTATTTAATAATTAAATTAATATTTTAATTATTTAACTTAATTCAGTATTTTATTAATATTTAGAGTTGTTAAGTAATTTGAAAAAATAATAAGTTTTTTCCTTTTAGTTTAGTTCTTCTATTTCTTTTCAAATTTTTATAATATATATAGATGATTTAGCTGCAGTCCATACAAAGTATTTTTTTAAAGGAATAATCTAAAATGAATAAAATATTATAGAGAACAAAATAAAAAATACATAACAAGGAAAAAGATAAAATACTTACAAAAAAAGTAAATAAAAAGTCATTTTAGAAAACAAAACCAAAATAGGACTATATTTTAATGATAAAAGCTTACTAAAATGTTGAAAAATATGCATATTACAACTACTCGATCTACAAGTTTTCCATTTAATTGCTTTTCTTGATAATTCAGCTATTTGTTCAATTTACATCTCTGGAACTTTTACATGTTTTATATTTCATCATTTGATTCTTGATTACTTCATTAGTCAATGGTATATTTTCGATTCCTGTAATCAAATTTCTTCCGAGACCTGGCAATTCTCGACACTTTATCAAACCTTACAATTTTAGTTTACAAATCCTGCATCATTTTAATAATTTTGAAATAAGTACCCAAAACGTAAACAAGGTTAACAAGTAAAGCCGGGTAACGTGGAAGTAGAGAAATGTAGCAAATGAGCCTGTACAAAAATGCTGTTACAAATAACACAGGAAATGAATATTAGAGTACTAGAGGTATGTCCCCTATACTTTACATTTGGAAATCCAAAACACAAACTATATTGTTTGAAAAACAAGCAGCAACTTTATCACCATCTTTGTTCCAATTAACTTCAAATATCCCACCTTTTCCGGTGTATGTTTTTACAATCTTGCCTTCCTTCACGGACCATATATGCACGTATCTGTCCATAGAGCCACTTGCCAGATACTCCCCATTAGGACTGAATGCAACCGAATATACAGGATCCCTGAATGTTACAACAGAAAACAGTGTATTAATTAAAATGCTAAAATTGTAATATGCAGGGACATTAATGATTTTTAATGCATTTGCTTGTCGCTGGTGAAATCCTGTTGGAATCCAGTTATTCTGTTACCATTCACTTCAGTTATTGTCGGTTGTCAATTACTGGAAATGTATTTATAAACCTCTTTGTACTGAGATCCAGTTCATCATTTCTCTCTCTAACTCAGTATTAGTAACAGGAGATTATTTATCTTTGCTCTATCATTTTGCTTCTTCGTCCTTTCTGTAGGCATCAGTGTACATGGTAGATGCTTCAAATCCCTTTTTTCTTCACCCGTTGGATAATCTTGGATTGATTCTTGTTTCTCTACCAATCAGGTGATCCATCAATAGCTCTCTTTACATGACTCAAAAAGAACATCAGCACTAGCTTCAGCAGCAGCTACAGATCCAAGTTACATAAGCTTTGGTTCCCACAACAGAATCATTTACTTCACACCTTAGTACATTTCTCAACCATATTATTACTGCATTTATCTGAGGAACATGGATCACTAAAAAAGTAACCCATGGTATTTCATTTCATTCTCCAGCCAAAGCTGAGTACCAAGCTTGGTGTGTTTTACGACAACCAAAGAAGCAACTTATATCAAAGTAACTCATGGTGTTTCACTCTTCAGCAAAAGTTGAGTACTGAGTCTGGTGTGTTTTACCAGTACACTATAACCAAAGAAGCTACTTAGGTCCTTTGAGTTAGTTACTGATGCAGTTATGGATTTCTATGATATCCACAATCAAAGCTCAAAACACAGATATTAACTGCCATCTCATCTGAGAACATGTTTACTGTAGATTCCTATAATTCACACCAAATCCCAACACCAATAAGCAGATATCCTCGCAAAAGCTCTGTTAAGAAACTTGTTCAGGCCACATGTCCAATGTAAGATTCCTTGAAATCTTCCTCCACAGTCCAACCATGTTAGGGGAGTATAAAAACATTTATTACGGTTTGTGACAGTCAGATCCCGATTATTCTGTTATCTTTTCAGTTAATGATGGTTTTTGATTACCTGCCAAAACATTTGACTTTATAGATCTCTTGGTTTCTCTCTAAAGCTTAATATTTCCTATTTGTTAGCAACTGCCTATTAATCCTCTTCAATTCTTCAGTTTTGTGTCATTACCAATTAATAGTATATGGTACATGATATATGAGCCTGGATAAAAAATGCATCCATCCATTCCTACAAATGCATATGCATGAGTGTCTGTGCGTGCATTATGCTTGTGAAGCATGATGTTTATAGTTTCTTCACCTGTGACCATTTAAGCTGTAGATTACACTCCCTAGTTCCACGTCCCATAGCTTTATCGTTGAGTCAAATGAGGCACTGTTTGAGGGAACAATAATCGTAAGTAACAGGGAAATACAAAATAATGAGATTTTTTGGGTTTATTTTAATGTGTGCCTTCAGGGACACAGTTCAAGGACAAGTAACATTTATTATGTGCATTAAGGACTTAAAGATAAAAGAAAAGTATTGATTTTTTTAGATTTTTAAGATATTAAATGCTTGTACTTTTCATTTAATAGTATATATTTTTAGTTTTTAACCTCCACTCCCAAGACACAAGTTAATAAAACCATTTTTTCAAAACAAAAACTTTTTCACGAAGATACATTTTCATATCTTACTACTATTGCTGATTTTGCATGATATTGAAAGCATATTTACCTTGCTAGCACTAACTGCTGATTGGGACTGTTGGTACCAGGGCCTGTAGGGCTCCATCGAATTGTATATATCCCCTAAAGGATCATTTCTTGATTAGAAAGAGAACAAAGGGAATAAGAAAGAACAAAGCGCACAGACAAACATCTCTCCAAACCTTGACATGTTCCTTCAAATCATGCAAAAAGTTATCCTGCTTTAAACTCCATATCTGCAACATAGTTTCATGAAACAGCCAATTGGACATGACAAATAATTAGTGCCAGTGATGTTTACCCTTCCACAAACAATTTTCTATCAATGTTTTTTGTCCTAAAATGCAAAAAAAAAAAAAAAAAAAAAAAAACAGACATTTCGTGTTGCTTGTTATATATGTTATCAAAAACTAAATTTAATAAATATTTTTTCTCACTTCAACTCCCATTTTTTTTTTCTTCACGACCCTTATCTGATCTTCACTGATTATATTATAGCATTAAAATAAATTCTTTTAAAATAAAATGTACATCTGCAGTTCACTGATGTATCTCTGTATTATATAACAACCAAGTGAAACCAAGGGATAGTTTTCTGTTGATTACTTTTGCAGTGTGATCATCGGAGCAGGAAGCCAGCAAAGAACCTGTTGGATCCCATTTAATGGCATTAACTTCATCCTGAAACAATAGCATTACAGAATGTTTGAGGAAAGATTAAAAACCATATTTGAATATGCTCATAGCTTAATACAATGAACATTTTATTCTATTTTTTTTATGGACAATCACCCTGTCCTTTCAATTTAAAAGTTGGTAGTTTAACAAAATAAATTTATCAGAGGACTGGTTGACAAGGACGAGATACCTGATGCCCGGAGAAAGTTTTGATTGGTCTATTTTCTCCAATTTTGCAAACATGTATCATTTTATCAGTGGAGCATGTAGCAAACGTAACATTGTTTCGCCAATCAACATCAAGAGTTGGACCTGATACAATTTGCTAATAACTAAGACTACAAGGAAACTCATACAGAAAATCAAAAGCTTTATTCACCAGAAGATATGCAAAAAACAAACTTACCAGTATGAAATTCGAATAGTTGTTTCCATTCCCCAGTCTTTATATTCCACACAATAGCAGTCTTATCCACACTTCCACTAAGAAGATAATCCCCCTTCTTGTTCCACTTCAAGGAAAATATTGGACCTTTGTGCTTGTTTAGTGTACTATTCAACTCCCCTAATGAACCTCAAAAAGGAAGAGGTCAGTTAACAGCAAAGGATACAAGACCCAGGGTCACAAATAATGCACATATCATGCCAAGAAATACATATTTATAAAATAAAATATCTAACAGCTCACCATCTCTACTCCATATTCTTGCTTGACCATCGTAGGAACCAGTTGCCAATAGTGTTCCGTCTCCCTTTGTAATAAAAACCACACTAAAACATATTAGCTGGGGAATAAAATTGAAACATAAGTGGAAGAGGAAATTCTTAGTATTCTTGATTGGCCATCATAGGAACCGGTCGCCAATAGTGTTCCATCCCCCTTTGTAATAAAAAGCATAGCAAAAGATATAAGCTGAGGAATGAAATTGAAGACAAAATTCATAGTGTTTGACTAAGGTGGGGTGGAAGACCCAGAAAAGGTAAAATTAATTGTACAAAGATTTTCATGGTACGTATGCAACCACAGTAATGCTACAAAGACTTACATTCCAATCGAGTGTTGTCACATCCTTGCTCTTTTCATTGGTGCTTTCTTTAAAGTGCTGCAGCACCACAACATTTACTGGTTCATTTTCCACACCAGAGTCACAAGGCCCATCAGCAATTTTCCAAATTCGAGCTGTTGAATCTCCAGATCTGGAATAGTTAATCAAACAAAATTGACATATTGGCCAATTTTAACATAAATTTGAAACAAGGAAACAAAAGGATAGCTGTTCATACTGTTTGCTAAGTGTTCATCCTGCATAAGTAACATCACAAACTGAGCTACTTCAACATTAAAATGATTTTAATAAATAAAATATTTACTTCACAATTAATTTATGATAGAAAACAGCATGTATTGTTGCTGTAGGCAAATTACACTGTCATACTCTATGTTCCGTAAGTAGTTTAAGTTATAGTTTTACTGAAGGTATAAATAATTCAACATTGGATCAAAGTATTAAAATTTGAGGATTTGAGAATTTCAATCAATTTGAAGTACAAGCCCACGGACAAAACTTAAAAATCAAGGGAATGCTTGTCATGACAAGCATACTACCCAATTGTATATTGATACATAACTAGTTCCTTCGACTTATAAACATTAAGAAACTAAATTTCAAATTCTTCGTAGCTAGAGAATTACTATGTGTCCTATATTACGATGGTTGTCATAAGGAACTTATAAAACACTGTTTCAAATTTGGAAATAACCAGCAATTCATGAATAGAAGAATAAAGGACAGGCAATAAAAGAAACAGAAAGAAGAAGAGCTACTGTCTTCAAAATAGAATGGATTAACAGGGAGAATATACTTTTGTGAACAAATGTGTTTTCTTTACAAAGTGGCTCGTACTCACCCAGACGCAAGAAGTGGAGCTGATGGATTCCAAGCACAGGCAAAAACCTGTCAGGAATGAAATAACTTTCAATAAGCCTCACAATAGGAGGAAAACCTACACGGAAAATAAGAAAACAGAAAAATACAAACCTCGGATGAATGACCTTTCAAAATTTTTACATCATCACATGGAGTATCATTAGGCGACGACATGGGGCTCTGTGAAATCTCCATTGGCTCAGGCCCTGTGCATAACAGCTTTACTTTTTCCCTTATATGACATCCTATATTCATAAAGATTGATAGCCAATGGGAAAAAAACTAAATAAAACATTATACAGTAATATTTACCTCCATGTGCTCTATTGTTTAGATTTTCAACAGTAGTCTTATCTTCATGTTTCTCTGTATGGTTTTGGTTTTGATCGGTATGTTGTGTTTCTTTATATTCATCCTTTGGTTGCTCCTTCTCTTTTTCTAACCTTATTTTTTCCAGTCTCTGTTCATTTTCCTTTTCTTTTCTCTCCTTCTCTCTTTCCTGAACATGTTCTCTCCTTGCGTTGTCGTGAGTCGAGCCATTCACTATTTTATTCGATTCGGATTTATGTTGACGTAGATTTTCCTTTTTGGCTTTTACTATATTGTGTAGCTCATTGGGCTCCTTTGTGATAAGATCCAGAGGTTGTAAAAACGAGAAATCCTCATCCATGTCAGCATCACTCTGGAGACCTAACACAGACACCAATCAGCTTAAGGTCCTCGAGCAATGCATTCATTATGTGCATTTAGTACTAATGACTTGAACATCGGATAACATATTACGAAGATGAACAACAAAAATTAAAAATGCTTACACCACTCAGGTTAGCTTCCAGCTCAAGATATTGAATGCCTTTCTGTATGAATGTAACAAGAGCACCCGGTGGAACCACATTATCATCATTTTTGCATCTATCAATCCCCGCTTCATACCCGAATGCAAATGCAGAATGTGTAAAACCTGAAATAAAGCAGCCATCAGAAAATATGTGAGAAGAAATTCAACAGAGGGGAACACGTTATCTTCAGTATATTTTCCTCTTTTAACAAAAATCATATTACAGGAAAAATTATATGATATGTAACTATGAAACCAAGGTTATGACAAGATATTAAAATAATAATTACCCTAATATTGCAAACATGACCGAATCTACTAACTTTCTTGAAACCATGGTTTCGAGTAATAAATTATATCAAATGAGAACTTAAAAACTTCTCATTTAAACTAGTTGACAAAGGTAATGATTAAAGCTTTGGGTTTACAAAAGTGAAGCAAAGAAATGGAAGCTAAAATGAAAGAGTTCCTCCTAACTAAGTACCGTAATAGATATTGATATTTAAGAGTTTGTAATGTGCAAGAAAAGAAGCGAAAAATTAAAAGAAAAAAAAAAAGGTTAGGAAAAGGACGAGCCTGATTCGTGAAGGTAACGGAAGACTAAGTAGTTCAATTCAGTGGAGGTGATTGAGATCATTGTGATTGTTGATCAGTTTATTTAAGGGAATAGCTTGAGTGGCTCAAGTGTTAACTGCAGAGAAAATGCTCGAAGAAGAGGTGTTGAAGTGAGGTGGTGGTGGTGGTGGTGGGTTGGGGTTTGGGCGGATACCGGGTCGCAATCACGTTTGGGCTTTTCTATTTCTTACCATTAAAGTTTGGGCTTCTTTTTCTGGTATCCCATAGTTTTCCTTTTTTATATATTTTTATTAGATATAACTCAAAATGAGTTCAATAATTTTTTTGAATTATATGTCCTAAAATTCCCTTTACCATTAGTTAATTTTAAGAAACAATTACTTGTATATTACATTCAAAACTTAAAATAAAAAAAATTACTCGTCTAGTTTCTTAGTTGTGCAAACTTACTTTTTATTTCTATACTTACAAATGATTTATTTTTTCTTTTGTCTATTTTAAAACAACGAATAAGAAATATTTTTTCTATGATTAATTTGTGGTTTTTTTTTTCGCTTGGTGAAGTAATATAAGTCCTTTCCTGAAAGCCAAAAGTTTCGCCACTACTTCTTTCCTTACTAGTCTGACAGGCAGGTCTTGCCTCCAATCCAATTCCACTGTTTCCCTCTCCTCTCATCTCAAAATGTCCGAACCGGAAAACGCACCCGAACCCCAATCCGAACCCCAATCGGAGCAAGACTCCGTCCCGCCGTCGAAGCTGTCTACTGAAGACCAACCCGCCGCTGCCGCCGCCGCCTCCAAGCTTGGTCCCGCTAGCGTCTCCTTCACCATTTGGCCTCCCACTCAGCGCACGCGCGATGCCGTCATCAACCGCCTAATCGAAACCCTGTCCTCCCAGTCCGTCCTCTCCAAGCGCTACGGGACAATGCCTCCCGAGGAGGCCTCCGCTGCCGCGCGCCAGATCGAGGATGAGGCCTTCGCCGTCGCTAGCGGCTCCTCCACCTCTGATAGCGACGGGATCGAGATCCTCCAGGTTTACTCCAAGGAGATCAGCAAACGGATGCTCGACACCGTCAAGTCTAAAGCCACAACCGGCTCTCCCGCCGTGGATAACGGCGTTGCTCAGACCCCTACCTCCGAAGTTGCTCCTACCCCTGCCGCAGAGAGCGATCCTGCCGCTGCTGCCGAGTCTGAAACCTGATCTTTCGGGATTATAGTATATTATCTTAGGGTTCCCTTGCTGAGGGTTTATATTTTAATGTTATATACTCTGATGATGTTCTTTCTGTAAAACTAAGTTTATTTGTCGTGCAACCAATTTTCATTATATATATTATCTTGAACATCTTAGTTTTTCTTTGTTTCCTCCAAACATTACTGTTTATGTCTCTGTTTTCGGTGCATATTGATTGTTTATTGCAGACTCTCAGTCTTACATTCTTTTGGTAAGCCTGCAAGTCATGAAACTCTTTATGGATGGTTAAACTTGTATACTTTTCTGTTGCAGTATTTTCCTCTCTTGTGTTGTGCATGTGTCTTTTTCTCTTTAAGCTTGCTTTTTTTATGTTTATACTGGTAGTAAGTTGGAATTAGATATACAACGAGAGAATGTAGTTCAGAGTTGTTAACTATAACCTGTGAGTAATGAGTAATCAATACTGATATTTTATTTGTAAATGGATAAATTTCTTGTTCAAAGTTTGGCTTGCCGTTGTATCATGTTCTATACCCTTGTGTGACAGGTTACAACAAAGCATGTGTGTTGTAGACCTGGGGTTTAAAGTGAAATGTGGTATTATTTGAAAGTGACAATGGGTTGCATAGGTTTGGAGATGGGAGGAGTAAATTTTAGATCAAAATCTGAAAAGACTTCAGGATTTCTATCTAGTCCCAGAAGGAAAAGGCGTGCTCTTCAGCCCTTCTACAGGAATAATTAAGTTAAACTCATACATGGTAAGGCTTCTCTACTTAGTTGAAACATACTTAAAAAAATCTATTTATAGGATCCCAAAATTTGAATGCTTAGAGCTGATTGCGGATGACAAAATTTAATTGCTTTTTGAATTTAGAGAATGATAATGGTATATTATGCAAGAGAATGTAGTTCATAGGTGTGCATATCATTCATGTATATAGATTCTTATTTTCATAAGAAATATCTACTGTCTATGCGATTACTAATTTTCTTAAGTGAACTTGACTAGTCACCTTTAGAGGAATCTCCCCTTCAATCTTGAGACATTGTTTAAAGAGATTGCATTTTGTATAACTCAGACATAGCTTAATAGAGATTGTTTGTTTCATAGGCTAATAGTACTTTAGTGCAGATCCCTAAACATCTAAACATTAAATACATTTAATCATGAACATACTAGTATTTCCTAAGTGCATAAACTGTAATCATTTCCAACAATTTATTGAACACTAAAACCACAAGCTTGAGATTAAACTTTTCCACACTTAGAATAGCAGAATAGCGACTCTTCAATGACTTGTATAATTAATATTCCTCATTGTGCATCAACACACAGTTATATCTATATTATCCTTTTTCATGTGCTGTGAGGTCTTGTTGATTTCTGATTTCATGGTCCTATTCATCAAATTTTGGGTTGAGTCTAATATTACTGCTTACTTGATTTCAATTTTAAATCACCATTAGTTTCTCAGAAACAAATTCTCCTTTGTTATTAGTTGGAGTGTCAAATTTCTACTATTGTTTGTGCCAAGTATTTGTATCTTGTTGTGACCCATACATGCTTATATTTGAGAGTTGAACAGCTTGAAGTTTTTTTATATGCTTTATGACTGTTTATTTGTTGTGTATTGAAGTTGTCTATACCTTATGACTGCAATTATGATTCATGAATTCGATGATTAATCTATTTAACTAATATATTCCCATTTGTGCTCAATGATCAGAGCAATTTGCTGGGCCATGTGTGTATTCAGATTAAACAACTTTACCTTGGTTAATATGTCATTAGGAGCATTTTATGTTATCATGCACCAGTAACTTAGGGTCGTTCTGAACTGGGGAAGGCATCCTGTATTTTGATAATCTTTTATGGAGTTTTAGAGAATGTATTGTCTGTATTATATTGTGTGTTTCGATGACTGTGTCTTTGTTGTCTATTAGAGTTGTCTATACCATAAGACGATGCAATTATGATTGAATTTGATGATGAACCCACTGAGCTAATATATTTCTGTGTGTGCTCAATGATCAGAGCAATTTGCTGGGACAACGTACATAGTACTGTTCTGTGGATTCAGATAACACTTTACCTTGGTTAATATTTCATTAGGAGTTTTATATGTTCTCATGCATCTGTAGCTTAGGGTGGTCTGAACTAGAAAAACATTTCATATTTTAATAATCTCTCATGGAGTTGTAGAGAGAGCCTATTATCTGTATTATGTATGATGTGTGCTGGTTATGAACATATTTTGTAATAATTGTGTACTCTTTCTAGTCATTGCATTCTGAACTTATACTTTCTGTATAAATACAAACTTACCGTGTGGATTAAGGTCTAATGGAAGAAAATAAAAATGAAGAAAAAAGTAGTTGAATAATTATGCAGTATTTAGAGTCCAGATTCAAAACAAAAAAAAATGTAGCAAATCATGCATCCTTATTGTTTCATTATTGTTTATTCCACAATAAAGGATGACCACTACATACTCTTAAGGATGACCATGAAATATAGTTTTTGAGTGGTCGTATGGAAAGCAGCTCATTGGTTCGCATGTGTTGTATCCTGCTCTGTATTTATTGTTAGAACATGATGGCACATGTATCCTTGTTTGATGTCCTTTGTAACATGACTGTGTATAATGGAGTTTTGGGAACAAAAAGAAAAAAAAAATCAGCATCTGGGTGCATGATTTTCTATTATATCGGCTTCTCTTGTAAGAAAAAGGAAACTTTATATTTCTTACCAGGATTTGGGGTGGAGGAATGGTTGGTTTTTCATGGTTCTTTTCTTACCCACAAATTTGCAGAATGGCAGGCGCTCGTGTCCTTATCGCAATGTTTGTCCTTATCGCAATGTTTGGTACAGTTCTTATACTTTCTTCTCTGAGATGCTGAGAAAAATAGTACTAACATCTTGAATGGAAACTCTTAATCTTGGGCTACTTTCTTTATTTGAATTGTGATTCCATTCCTCCTTCCTCGCCTCCCTCTGACAATGCATTACATCTTATGTTGGCTTTGGGTAATTCTATGTTGAGGTTGTGTCTTTTGAGCATGTGTTTAAACATAGACATTTTTTACGATTTTGTAATCAACAACCAATAATGTGAGTTAGAAAAAAACAATTCATTCGATGATACGTCAATCTTTTGAGTGGCCTACTTTTACTGAAGGTTATTTGCCATTTCTATATTTCAATTTGTGGTGATATGCAGTTGAATACTAAGCGAATGCAGTTATCTGTGTTCCATGGTCATGAATATGGTATAAGCTTCCAACTGTGGCTTTCCTTTCCTTTAGATATTTACTTTTATGTGGATTTTCAAATGCAAGATGTCAACCCCTTGGCTGGTATGTGATTTTTTGATTCACACGGTGACTGTTCATTGTTTTTGTTATATTCTAACTGGACATTTTTTTTTTGAATCACTTTTGATTTTGACTCTCTATCACTTGTAATGGGTGTATGAACTTACAAAGTTCTATTCTAAAAAATATCATACAACTTGGAATTAAGACAATATGAGTGGTGTTATTTTTACCCTAGTCCCTAACTTGGTTTTTTCTCTTTACTATTGATTTCTTCTTACTCCTTTCTTCAATTCTTTTCTTATACTATAATTTATTTTTCTGTCAATTCCCCCAACCTCCAAAAGCCTCCTTCTTTTATTAAACAATGGTATTCTTAGGCTCATAAAGTGTTTTAATTCTGATAAAGACTTCGTAAACTTTAGAAGTAATATGTAACAAATAAGTTTTCGTAAGGAGATTAAAAATGGTTGAAGAAGTGATAGGACAAATAATACGGAGAAGTTAACGTTATCAATGTAACTACCTGTATTCAAATGCATTATTTTTATTTTGGGTACACTTAAAAAAGTTAATAAAACAAATAAAATTAAAATATACTGGTTACTTTAAATATTTAATTAAAATAATTTCATTTGATAAAAGTATTAGATCGTACATGTACATTATTACCTGAAATGAAACAAACATATTTTATTTTGAAAACACAAAATAATAGTTAATAAAAATAAATTAAACACAAAAATGCATCTTTAATTATACCGCATATAAAAATTATCTATTGTAAATAAAACTTACACGTTCCCTAAATAACAATCTGAAAAAAATTATATAAAATGAAACTTTACAAAGATGTTCAGTATTCGGGTGGGGAAATCAGGAATTCTAAATATAATATTCAAAGAAAAAACAAATGTATGCTGTGATTCGAGTTTAAGATTCTCGAATTCATTACATGAACAGTAAAAAAAAAAACATATTTTATATTTGAGTATTTAAATTTTGTTGGGAGCTGATAGGTATAAATTATAATAATGTTAAAAAAATTTATTAATGTAAAAAAGTCACGGTCCACGATAGCCCGGTGTTCGTGAACTTGAATTTGCTAGTTGACAAGTTCGCGCAAGGGTATGCTGAGTTTATTTGTACAAGAGAGACACATATAAGATAACAATGACATTTAGTTATATTAATCCTTTTAATTTTTTTATATAATTAAAATAACATTGTCAAGAACTATTTAAAAAAGTTGTCAAAAAAAAAAAAATATATATATATATATATATATATATATATATATATATATATATAAATCTTGTGATAAAATTATTAAAATTAATGATAAAATATCATTATCCTTTACAGATTATCCATTGTCAAAAAAATCTTTTTCCTTGTCAAATACATGTTCATCTTAAAAAGTAATTGTCGGAAAAACCAAATACGATCGTGTATACACAACATGGTCAAGTTTTGACGCAGCGTCCCTCATTCAAACATTATCTTGTCTTTGACTTTAATTCAGGAGATTTGTTAAGGTCTGCATTTGGGAAACACTTCCACATTTATGCTTTGAAAATGCAACAATAGTCTATTATATACTTTATATTCATTATTTTACTTTTTAATTTTTTTACAAATATTAAAATTAACTTTTTTAATAATCAAAATACTGATAAGAATGGATTGTAAAGAAACATTTTCCTATGTCAAAACCACATTTCAAGATCCTCACTAACTTTAACGCATCTTCCCGTCGTCATGTTTACAATGAATAATAAGTTGATGATAGAAGTCGTTTGTAGGGTTATAATTAATTTTCCTACATAGACCACTTAAATATTAATGTAACTAAATATAAATACTCTTTTTATGCTAATAACTCAAATACTCAAAATAAGATCTGCATATACATTGATTAAAAACATCAAACATCTATCTGTCACGCCTTGTTTTTACAACGAGCAAACACTCTATGCAAAGTACAGACTGCATAACGTATCAGATCAGTGTCTGTGAGAGAAGTTGTTTTTCTTCTCAAAAAAACATAGTAACAACATGGGAAAAAACAATGTAAAAACCAAAATCGAAAGAAAAAATAATTTAATGGCTGATTCAATGTAGTTAGTTAATGTCCAGGTCCTTTTTTGCTGGGTCCAGAAGCTAGTCTAAAAGACAAGCTGCGTTTAGAAACACGAATGGTTGAATTGTTGGAAGATACAGCAAAGAACCCTCTCCAGAGAGAAAAACCCGATCCTTTCAACTCCACACAGTCCTCAGCTACCTCTGTTAGCACCTTCGATCGAAGAACTCGGCTATGCACGGAACAAAACTGTGATGACAACACAAACACTATGGTAACCAACGAAATGCAAAGGCTCTTCTTCATCGACATCGTTGTTCGGGAAACAAACCCTTTGACAAATAATAATAATCCTTATTCAAAGGCCTCTTGGTATTTTTTTTTTTTTTGGTATATTTCCAGCTATTGTATGTTTTGGTCTAAACCAAGAGCCACACTTGGTTTATATACACAAAAGTTTTGGTGAGGACGGTGAAGCGCTTTCCCACGTGGGCCCTTAAGAGTTGCATTCTGATTTGACTTTTGATTTTATTATGCTGTGCTATTTCTTTCCGGTGACATCGCTTGAAGATTTTGTGGTGGTGGCGCCCGTGTGGGGTTGCGCATCCTTTTCCTTTGAGGTTCTTCAACTTCTCCAAATTTTGACTTGTAATAAATTCCAACAATAAGTTTTCACCAATAACGTACCAGTTCACATCCCAGCTCGTGAAGGACAATAATAAAAAACAGTGACAATGAAGAATGCAAAATAAGGAAAAGTAGGTTAACTTGTTAAGGATGTAGTCTAGGTGGGTCTGCTTTTGCATGTTCACGTTCAACCATTAGTTTCACTTTCACACTGGTTTTGTGGTTTTGTTTTGACTTGTGGTTGTGTTTCTCTTACGCGGTGCATGCTGTGGTCATTCATATTTCAGTTTTTAAACATTTTATGTGCTTTTTTGCATGCTCCACACACTAGTTAACAACTATGAACGTGTCCTTTCAAATTTATTGTCCACCTGTCAAGTACGGAAAAAGAGTGTGTGTTGCCTTTTCAAGTTCAATGACGGTGGTGTATGTATGTGGCCCATACCATCAAAACCATGCGCATACAAACAGCCATCTATATCTATATATGTCCATTACTCGACATAACAAAATTTAGGGTTACTGATTCACAAGGGCGATTTAGTGATAATTTAATCGAAAAGTGTCGATAAAGAATTTATAACTATGTCAAAACTTATAATTGTATAACTCTAATACTCTTTCTTAACAACTGTTCACTGAAAATTGAATTTATGATCTAGATTTTAATATCAATTATTATTGAATCGAACACTTATTTTCAAAAATTATAATTGTTAATGAAGATATAATTCTTTCTATTTAATAGCGTAACTATCCTACAAATCTAGTGAAACTCAATTCACTTAACTTCTGTTATTATGGACAATTAATATCACCTAAACATAAGATGTCTTTTACGTATATTTCTTATATAACAGTTTTCATGATTACAAATGCTACAAAATTTGAACTAGTACTCCTTCCCTGCCCCCACAAAAGAAAAGCGTGCAGCCACTTGCCTGTTCCTGGGTTCTTAGTTTATAAAATAGAGATTTAAAACCCCAAAAGGCCTTCAATGTTTTGGATTAATAATGCTATTTATGCAATCATTTAACAAATATATACATATACACTGCGCCGAACTTTATTCTCACAAGATCATAATTGGATCTTAGTTAAGAGCAATCACCAAACTAACCCCGTTTCTAATTAGCACAGTTGTTCCAATCTTAGTATGACTTTTAAAGGTCTCCAAACACATACTTCAATAGTATATACCCTTCACGACACAAAAAGGTAACCATGGTTACGAAGCTGAGAAAATAGGTTTTTTTATATTTCGGAGTCCATTTAAACTCAAATTTATAGAAATAAGTCTGTTAGAATTTATTTTTTTTTAAAATAGGTTTTTTTTAAAATAGGTTTAAGTCGTCATGATAGACGACATTATGAACGATTTCACCCTATTTTTAAGAAAAAAAAAATTAACGGACCTATTTTTATAAATTTGAATTTAAATAAACTCCATAATACAAAAAATCGAGAAAATATCATTTAAATGCTGAACTTAATTTTTAAGTTCATAAATGAAAGTGTGTTTATTTTTAAATTACTCGCTTTTCAGCTCTATATTTTTCTATATTTTGAAATGTATTATCAAGTATTTCTTTTATAATTTGCAAAGACATAATAATAATGCATATGGGTATTCAAAACTGGAGTTTGAAACGATGCAACAACCACTTCCGATTCATAATAACACGTGAAGGAATCTCTTGGGTTATAATAAAACACATTGTATTTTGTTATAGTGAATACAACCTTGTGAGGTTGACAAAACAGGTTCCCATAATGTCTTGTTATATTTCGTTGCCTAACAGAAAGGAAACCATGTCAAGAAATACATGCTTCTCAATTCATAGACCTAATTACCTAAAATTCTTACCGATAAAATAATCTGTTAAATATTTCTAATTGCAATCAATGCATGCAATCTCGTGAGCTTCCATTCATGAGACTCGGTCTTCTCACGTTTATCATTCTCATTCACTGACTATGACTGACACACCACAAAAAAATATATTATTTAGAAAAGAGTTTTCAATATTCCACGTTCATATTTTAATATTGAAACGAAGATCTGATTAAAATCCGAGAAGTGTGTTTTTTTTTTCCTTCTAATTGGGAAATTAATTAATAAGTCCCTGAAAGCCGTGACTAATCTGAGTAACAAATAAGTTATAATACATATTAGCTTGTATTAATTATATCTGCAAGATAATTAAGCAGAGAAAGTAGAATATGTTCCAATAAAATTGTTCATTTTCTCTGCTGTCTCCATATCCATCCGCACCTCACTTTATTCTCCGCAAAGGCTTTGTTTACATTTGTTGAGATTTGAGAACTCAACCTGCATTTAAAAATCTCCTCTGTACAGTTAAATTATCAAATGAATAAATGATACCTTGTAGATCTGATGTGGTTAATTACCATACGACTTGTTCTATCAGTGATTCTTGGCAAAGAAAATAAATAAATAAATCTGCTCTTACATCTAAAGTTCATATCAATAGATGTAAATTGTGTTTAATGTTTTTTCATTAGTTAATGTAGTCCCTCTGTCACTTTTAATTTCATGATTCAGATTCACTTTTCATTTGCTCAAAACCTTTAAATTTTGATGTTCTATTCAATTGATGTTTGAGATAAATTAGAAAACAAAATATTTGATAGTTTCAAAAAGAATTAAACAATTTGATTTTTTTTAAGAAAATATAAGGTGCATATATATATATATATATATATATATATATATGGTTCTTTAAACAGCGTAAGTTACACCAATAAAAAAATTGTCATGTTTTTTTCGTTTGGATCTGCAGCCCAAGGTTTTAAATATTGGACGGCCCAGGCCCTAACAATTCATTGCATAATTGTAACTGTTCAAACTTTTTACTTGAATACTCGCTGTGGCCGTGTGGAGGATATTTCAGAAATAATTTATTAAAAATATTAAAAAAATTTATAAAGTCAAATAAATAATAATTAAAACAGTAATTATTAAAAAGTTGCCTGGGTGGGATAATAATGATTATAATTAGAGATGACATAAATTGATCAGATATTGATATTGTCTAGTTGTATTTCAATCTGTAACAAAAAAATTAATCTATTATTAAATGTATATTAGAATATTCGTTTAATCTGCAAATATTTTTAAATACTTACAAATATTTAAAAAAGTATTTTATAAAATTTAAAAATAAAATTTAAAAAAATATAAATTAAATTTTAATTTTAATTTTTTATGAATATAATAGATATTTGGGGATAGTTAAAATAAATGTATATTAGAATATCAATTCTCACAGTGCATAGTAAATATTTTATCCATATATATATATATATATATATATATATATATATATATATATATATATATATATATATATATGTACATATGATATTTTTGTAATCCCAAACTATAACACCACTTTATACGACTATTTATTGATTTATTTTTTAAGCCAATATTTGTGGAAGATTAAAATAGTTTGGGCCATGTTTATACGAAATGGAACATGTTAAGGGCATTGCTTTGCACCTTAAACGATTGGACCTAGTATTTATTTTATGTGTTTTATAGGACCTACAAAACAACTTATATTTAATACACACTATCTTGCGTCTTTCACTTTATTTATGGTGCGCCGATCGATACGCCAAAGAAAAAAAATTTAAATAGAACAATATAACTAAAATGTAATGTGATTAACCAAAATGACTCAAGTCTAATTCCCAATTCTTCAAAATGAACAAAATTAAAATTGAAAGAAATATGTTTATTTATTTAATATTTCTGCACTCTCAAAGAAAAATAATTGTCGTATTCAACTAGAAATACTTTTTTAATAAAAGAAAATAACAATATTCACGTTCAATACTCTCTTGATTTTGTAATGGACACGATTAACTAAATTAGAAAACAGTTATTGAGAGGTGGTTTGAATATATGTTCAGTTTCATAATTTATTCAAATTCTTTTATCTTTTCATGTTCTCGGAAAGTCCTTAAACTCTTTACCAGAACAATTATAATATTCAATTAGTATAAAACAAATATATATCTTATATAATTATCAATGTCCAAAAGCGTGTTTTTTTCTGACTCATGCTGTTACTCTATTTCCTGAATTTATTATAGCAAAAAAAAAATAATTAAATGTAGAAAATAATAGAAAAGGGAAACTGATGAGTGACATGGGTATCTTAACTATATAAAGATTTAAACTGAAAGAGAGAACCGAAAGAAGATGAAATTGAAATGAACGCGATTGAGAAAATGCCAAAGAAGTCATTTTCAGAAGCGATTCTGTAAATATTGGTTGAAAGTCTTGTAGGGATTGGCAAGCCATTGTTAAAGCTTTGCATGAGGTTAAGCACGTTCCTACCAACGTGGAGTTGGTCCTAACCACATACTTTGCATTTTCTGCTCTTTGTTGTGCCCAAAATAAGCTGAAAGTGAAAGAAGTGAAAGGGTGTCAAAATTGCCCTAATTCGACCAATAAGATAAAAAAGGGTTAGACCAAAAACTATTTGAAAAAAAAAGCCACTTTAGATTCATTAAATTTGGTATACACGATCAATTAAATAAACCAAGTCTCCAATTTTTAAGCTCCCATAACGCATTGATTTAATGTTTTTATAATGATTTTTTAACTTTAATGCTGTCTTTGTAAATTAATTAAGTGGTTCTTAGTGCCAATTATTGATGACATGTTATGCCACACACTTTTTTTGAAAAGTCGAGTGATATATCTAACTATGTGTTATGTACTATCAGGTAATCATGAGTAACATTTCATTTTATTTAAAAAAAAAAATCTTGAGTATTAGAATATTAGAATATTTTGCCAGATATATAACTAAAAGTAATGGTTAAGCTTAAGAAAAAAAAAATGTTCTTATAGATGATAGTATTTATAATTTGCCATTAGCATAAAATAAATGTGTTTAATAAGTTTTTGACAACTAAAGATTCGTGTTTTTCCACCTGCTTGTCATGGGAATGGGAAGAAGGTAACTACCATGATATTCAGAAGTTCTCCATAATACTTGTCACAAATAGATTTACATGAGTAAGACCTTTTAAACATGAAAATGAACAAAATTAAAGTATTCAAGTTATTTAGAGTGTTATATGTTTTCTATTATTATTATTATTATTATTATTATTATTATTATTATTATTATTATTATATTTGGATGTGACTAAGAACCTTTTTTTTTGGGTACGTTAATGTTCAATAATTTGTAACATTATATGAGTTGGTTGTAAGTAATGAAGACTGAGTCAAGTGTCTTTTAATTTGAATGAACCACGTAAGTTGGTGAATGACCATGCAAGGCATTATGAATTGTTAATTTTGACTTACTTTGTACTTTAACTATTTCCTTATTATTCACAAATAATTTTTGAGAGAGAAACATTGTAGCCTAAAGTTGTCCAATTATTTTTTATATTATTGAATTTTTATAGGCAACTTCCTTCTACATGACTGTAACTACCATAATTTGCTCAAATTATGTGTTGGACATCCTCATATTCAACCTTATACCATTGACCATTAAGTAATACCTTTATAACCAGACATTGGTTACGGTATATTTCAACACAAATTCAAGCAAAATGTCATATTTACAATCTTAGTATGTCAACTTATTGCAAAAGGAAAAGAAATATATCTTGTGTGTTTACATTTTAATGTGTGATAACTAAATAAAGACAAAAAATTATTTACGAGTTTTCGTATTGTAATTCTTTGAGTCCTTGTCTAGTTTTAGAGTATTTGCTCACAATTATTATTATTAGAGTTAAATATGTTTTTAGTTCCTTACTTTTAATGAATTTTGAAATTAATCAATTTTAAAATTTTGGATCAATTTAGTTTTTCATCTTTTAAAATACGTATATTTAGTCATTTTAATCAAATTTTGTTAGGTTTATTTAATATTTGGTACGCATTTAGGATTGTATTTTAGTTGTTTATATTGTTTGACACATTTTTGTTTTAATATTAACTAAAATACAATTATGAAACGTGCTTGAAATGTTAAATAAACTCAATAAAATATAATTAAAAATTACTAAATCCACGTATTTCGAAAAATGAAGGACTAAATTGGTTCAAAGTTTTGAAATAGACTAATTTTAAAATTGAGTGAAAGTTAAGAGGCCAAAAATATATTTAACCCTTATTATTAAAATATTGTTTTATTTCGTTAGTTATATTTTCTTAGTTTTTTTATACAATTACTCACTAATAGGGTTCTATATCGTATTTTAAACATTTTTTCTTTACGGTATTAAGTATATACTTATCTTAAGAGATGGATTTTTTTTCTTTAGAATAAGTAACTTTTATGATAAAAAAATAGTTCATTTCAAATTGGAATCTCAACTTCTTTTAACCATCTTTTCATTTCTATCATAATAATTACATGTAGTAAAAATACAACGACTTTATTAATGGCAAGTCTCTTTCCATTATTTATTAGTTTTGTTATATTTTATTATATTTTATTTATTTTTTAGTATTGATACACGTTTTTGTTTAAAGTGGTTAAATTAGAGGATAAGAGTTAGTCTTTAGATTTCAAGTTATGGGAATGAAGTGTTTAGGGTTCCTCCTTCTATCTTCAATTCAAATTCCAATTTTATACTCTTTTTTTTTTCGAATATAATCGTTATATCAAACCTGTCTCAGATCCAACTGACTCTTCATTGAATTTTGAAGTACTTGATCTCTAATAAGTATGCGTTTTTTTAACTGTTTTTTATAACTGAATTCAAATACATTAGATTATTTTTAGACTCTAACATTTGATTTTAATTAATCTTAATATGATAATCTTACATACAATTTTACCACATCCATCATTCAAAGACATGTTTTTACTTCGAATTGATATTAAATCAATTTAAGAAAAAAAGACTTTAGGATAAGATCGATCAAGACAAAAATGCTATATGACTGCACAGTATCATTTAATGCGAATTTTGTACAGTATATATACGCGTGTTTATGAAATTAAATATTTTTCAATTTTACAGGAGTAAAAAATATTTACAATATAAATTTCACTGACAAGATTTTGTATGCATGTGGCTCACATTTACAACATTTCTAATAAGACTGATTACTGACTACTTGAACTAATCACACCTTAATTAAAATACACATTCCAAATTTATTTTATTTTTTTCAAATCATAAACTAAATTCCTTGAAATATGTGAAATTTGATTGATTTATAAAATAAAAATCTGTGAATCAGATATGAGATTGTAATTAGTTATTTGAAAAGTGAGGAACAGAAAGCATAATTGAAATTGAGAGGAAAGTGGGAGTAATGAGGATATTTAAAGGAAGAGACGAGGGGTGGTTGGTTAGAAGGAGTGAATGGGGAAAGTAGAGAGAAGAAGAGGATGGTTCTTTCACTTTCACATTCACATTAAGATTCACAGTTCATACCCACCCACCACCACGCACCACCACTATCTTTTCTTTACTTTTCTTTCTTTCATTTCATTAATTCATCGATTCCCCCGGTAAGAAGGCGAATGGGAACATAAAGACAAGACCAGAAGGATGAGGACAAAATTGTCCATCACATAAAAGAATCCAAACGCATTCATTTCTCTCTTTGTCGTCTTCGAAAACCATCAAAAGCAGGTGCACCCCCCTAACCTTAACCTTTACTTCACCTGCCCCATTACCCCCATCCCTTCTCTTCCCACCAAAACCCAACTCTCTCAATTCCGTTACCGTTATCTTCTCACTCCCATTTATTTATTCTCCTTCTCTTTCTCCCCTTTTCCTCCTCCTCTATCAAGCGCCTCACTTTCTGCCACCGCCACACACCTCCCACAAAACCCTCTTTCCCTTTCTTTTTCTTTTTCTCACCGATGAAGCGTCCACTTCCATCCGCCACCGCCCACCACGACGAGACCAAGATGAAGAAGGCCAAGGCCGTGTTGGTGGAGGATGAAGAGGAGGAGGTGGAGCGCGTGGAGGGGTTGGGGCGTTTCGACGACAACCTGCTGTTCGAAGTTCTGAAGCACGTGGACGCGCGTACGCTGGCGATGGCGGGGTGTGTGAACAAACAGTGGCACAAGACCGCGCAGGATGAGAGGCTGTGGGAACTGATCTGCACGAAGCAGTGGGCAAACACTGGATGTGGGGAACAACAGCTACGATCGGTGGTCCTTGCCCTCGGCGGCTTCCGTCGCCTTCACGCGCTTTATCTCTTTCCTCTCTCCAAGCCTCAAACATCTTCTTCATCTTCATCATCCTCATCATCATCTCCCTGGGGTCCCACCATCCCCCAGGTCATTCGAGCGAAGCCCCTTCGTTTGGGGAAGGACGAGGTTCACCTCTCTCTTTCGCTTCTCTCCATTCGCTACTACGAGAAGATGAATTTCAATAACCGGACCAGATGATTCCTTATTATTCCACTATCCATGATCCATAATCCGTAATCCATTCGATGTGTTACCTTTTTCTAAACCTAATTTCGGCTTTCGACCCTTTTTTTTTCTTCTTTTTATTTGGTGCGATTTTTAGATTTCAGTTGCCAGATCTGCTTTTAATTCAGGCAATTAGTCTAAGGTGGATGTGTTTTGTAACCTGTATGTATGTACTTTGATTTGATTAATAATATAATATATATGAATATTGGAATGTATTTGTATCTCCATGGTGTTATGATTATGATGATGTTTTAAATTTCTTGTTTTGGGGGTTGGAAAAATAGATTAGGGCGTGGATCTGAGTGGAAAAGGGGATTTGGGAGTGTACGTAAGAAGAATTTGGGTATGGTGGGGGGAATTGCCGAAAGGAGTGGAAGGAGGAGTGATTGGCGGTTCTGATGGTGTTTTTTCCGAATAGGCACAAGGAGACAGAGGCTGAGGTTTTCTTGTTCCGTAATAAATGTCTGCTACTGCCTATGTTTTCTGGCTCTTACTTCGGCCCAATGGGTAAAAGACACACGAATGCGTTTAATATGTCATTAGGAGCTTTTTATGTTATCATGCACCAGTAGCTTAGGGTGCTTCTGAACTAGAGAAGGCATCTCGTATTTTTATAATCTTTTATGGAGTCGTAGAGAGAGTGTATCGTCTGTATTATATCGTGTGCTTCGATGACTTTGTCTTTGTTGTATAATGGAGTTTGTCTAACGTTGCAGTTATGATTCATGAATTTGATGATGAACGATTGAGCTAAAATGGTTCTGTGTGCTCAATGATCAGAGCAATTTGTTGGAAGCAACATACATAATACTGTTTTGTGGATTCAGATGACACTTGGTTAATATTTCATTTGGAGTTTTATATGTTATCATGCACCCGTAGCTTAGGGTGGTCTGAACTAGAGAAGCAATTCATATTTTAATACTCTCTCATGGAGTTGTAGAGAGAGCCTATAATCTGTATTATCTATGATGTGTGCTGGTTATGAACATATTTTGTAATAATTGCGTACTCTTGCTAGTCATTGCATTCTGAACTTATACTTTCCGTATAAATACAAACTTACCATGTGGAGTTAAGGTGTGATGGAAGAAAATAAAGATGAAAAAACAGTGGTTGAATAATTATGCAGAATTAGAGTCCAGATTCAAAACAAAAAAGAATGTAGCAAATCATGCATCCTTATTGTTTCATTATTAAGCTTCTGTCGAGAGGGCTTAATATCATAAATGTTTCGTTATTATTTTTTTATTATGAAATATAGTTTTCGAGTGGTCTTAAGGAAGCAGTCCATTGATTCGCATGCGTTATACCCTGCTCTGTGTTTTTGTTAGAACATGATGACAAAGGTATCCTTGTTTGATGTCCATTGTAAGTCGACTATGTATAATGGAGTTTTGGGATAGTTACGAACAAAAAGATAAAAAAATCCAGCATCTGGGGCATGATGTTCTATTTTATCGGCTTCTCTTGTAAGAAAAAAGAAACTTTATATTTCTTACCTGGATTTGTGGTGGAGGAATGGTTGTTTGTTCATTGTTCTTTTCATACCCACAAATTTGCAGAATGGCAGACGTTCATGTCCTTATCGCAATGTTTGGTACAGTTCTTATACCTTCTTCTCTGAAATTCCGAGAAAAATAGTACTAGAAACCTCAATGAAAACTCTTAATCTTGTGCTACTTGCTTTATTTGAATTGTGATTCCATTCCTCTTTCCCTCGACTCACTGACAATGCATTACATCTTATCTTGACTTGCATTACATCTTATCTTGACTTGGCTTTGGGTAATTCTATGTAGAGGTTGTATCTTTTGAGCATGAGAGTTTAAAAATCGACATTTTTTTACTATTTTGTAATCAACAATCAATCATGTTGTTAAAAAAAAAAAACAATTAATATAAAATGAAACTAAATAAGAATCTGAAATTTTTACGCGTTCCCTAAATAAGAATCTAAAAAATTGATATAAAATGAAACTTTAGAAAGGACACAGGAATGAGTTTGCACTTCTGTTGCCTCTGCAAAAGCCAAATTTTTTCTGGAGGGACGATATTTGTCGCTACGGGGATCCCTATTATTTGTTTTTCCCACTGTATTTTTTCATGCTTTATCAATATTGTAGTATTAGCTCCGTGAACTCAACAGAGACAGACACACTCTCTTGGACGAATATATTGTTTTTTCCTCCCCGCTTTTACTTACCATTCTTTCATGGGCGCTTACGTTACACTGTTTACAAAAACTCTGGCAGTGAATTAGGATTCGGAATTTGGGATGGTCAAGAATCCAAATGATGAAATCGGTTTTGTTGGATGAGTGCGATGAGACAATTTGGTCAACTAAATAATAATACTAACAGGAACAACTATGTGTGTTCCTTTCTCATTAGGCATTAGCAACAGAAGCAATCCGTGTCCGATACTGGTTAACAAAATTATTTTCCAGCGGTAATAATGACCTTACGGCGTTGTTGGTTGTGTTTGGTTGTCATTAAAAAAGCGTAACACATGATATGATGGGAGAAACTGTGAAAGACTAAAAGGAAAAATTGTTTAATGTTAGGTCAAACATCGTTTAGATTCTTTTGTTGCGAAAAAACGAAGCACGCAGTAGATAAAAAAATAGTGTGAATGAACCGACACGAGAGGCAGAGGTGTCACCCTAAATACTTTGAGAAGGAACCAACTAATGAGTTCCATGTGGTGAAGCCGTGGAATTCAAACATGGGAACTTGCTCCAACAACTTAGAGTTTGTGATTACAATTTAGAAAGAAACAATGGATTACCCACACCTTCTTCTCAGAGACATGAGTTTATTTTGGGAGAAGTTTTCTCTTCAACGTATCAACTTTTTTTCAATTGTCAGATTATCTTTTACTCAATTTTCTGATGTTCCCGTAATGTTTATATTGTTTAGATTTAACTTTTAACAGATGCAAATAAATTTAATGTTGATCTTTTTTTCTTTTCTAATATGTTATTATGTAATAAAACAATTACCAGATGACTAAGGATGATGATAGGTCATGTTGGATCGAATTTCAATTTAAATTCGGTATAATTTGAATTTAATATTTTAAAATTTATATTTTATTATTTAACTTATCGGTTCAGTCGAATTCGAGTTTATTGAATTACAGGTTAATACGATCAGATCTTTTGGATTGCAAATTTATATTAAAGTAAATGCTTTTAGTGAAAAAAATAATTTTGTTTTGAATAAATGATATTCATACAGTGAATCTTTAACTAAAAAATTGACATTATAATATTAATAATTATTATTATAATGAACTATAATTTTATATAACTTGCTACTAATTTCTAATAAAATAATATCATATTAAAAATAATTTAAAATTTAAAATATATTTATAAATTTATAAATATCAAAATATAAATTCACGTTGAGTTGGATATTAATAAAGTTTCAATTTCTTCTATCATAGTTATTCATTTGACCAGATTTTATTTATTTAATATAATACGCTTATCAAATACAGTCCGATCACATATTCAAATTTATTTGTATACGATTTTTTTTCTCAAACCTAAAGATGACAATGATACAGAACCACCTTATTCCATATCCATATTATAAATCTTATTTGTAAGTGCCTATTTACTTTTATTTTTAGAATATGCTTAATAAAAGCATTAACATATATTAAACAATTACATATATTCATAACTACTTAAAATCAAATTTTCTAACATTCCATTTAGAAGTTTAAAATTAATAAAATAAAATATTTCATTATAATATTCAAAATAGGTAACATAATGTATAAAGTGCATTAAACACGTCTTACAAAAAATAAAACTAAAAAAATATATCATTTATATATTCAAACTAAACCACAAAGCTTTATACAAATTAACAACTAGCTTTCTAAGATATTTTATTACTCTTACCGATAGCTCTTAATTCTTAGAGGTCCCTCTAAACCTACAACTTCATTTGTTTTTACTAGATAGATGATCATCACAAAAGAAAGAGACAAACAATACAAGAAAATACAAAACACATAACAAGGTAAGCTAGTATATAGAAAAAATATTCATATATAATTAAATCATGTTAAATACCCATGAAACATGATATAAAACATATACATGTTTATGATCATACAAGTAGTTGACACTAAACTCAATTATCCGGATATATGCACTTGACATCGAACTCACGTGGTGTGCACTTTTGGTGGTTTCCAAACTCTCAAGAGTTTGACCTTAGGGGGTTATCATCCAACCTCACATAAGGTAAATCTGGTTCACACCTAGGACCAAACAAGTATAATAATTAGGACCTCCTGCAACTCTCATCATATAATCTATTATACTCTACTTGAGTGTGAATAATTATCTGAGTACATGCTACATAATACTTCCATACTAAATCCATATACTTTATCTACATCTACACAAAGTAAATACTTTGTCTAAGTCCAATTTTGAATTCTTATGGTTCCATATACTCCAAAATTTCTAAAAATTTTATGAGGGTCATATGCAATACATTTTATTGATATAAATTATTAAAGTGAAATTTTAAATTTTAATGGAATGATAACACCAACCATATATATAGATATTTTCAAATTGGAAAGACAAAAAGATAAAATTAAGCTTAAATGTAAGGTTATAAAACAGGCCTTAAATATATAGGTTTTATTGAATGAGGTAATGTGTGTGTGGGAGTTGCTAACAAGGGAAGGTAAAATGTTTTTGTTAAAAATTGACTAATGAGAATATAAGAATTGATAGAGTAAACGTAAAATATGTGGGACTTAAATAAATGGGAGAAAGAATTCACTTAAAGTAAATTGTGATTAATTTTAGGTTAACAGAAGTAAAAGATTGGATTTATTTCCATTGAGATAAAGTGTGGCGTAGTTGACTGAATAGAAAGAAAAGACGTCTTGGTTGGTTTTGGGGTTTGGGTTTAAGGAGGGGAAGGAAAAAAGAGTAAGAAATTGATTCTTTATTTGTTTGGGAAGGGAAGAAGAAAGAAAGAAAAGCATTGAATCTGATCGAAAGAGGAAGTAATGAAAATGGGGATTTCCAAGACAAGCACTGAGGTTACCGACAATTCCAATTCCAATAGCAACAGCAATAGCGATAGCAGCAATAGCAATAGCAGCAGCAGCACTCAGACTGAAACTGACAACCATATCTCCCTTCCTGCTCCCTACGCCGAAGGAGAGAAGCTATTGGCCACCCACTCTAATCATCTTTACGTAGCCAAGGTTTTCTTCTTCTTCTTCTTCTTTTTTATCCCAAATTTCAAAAGTATCATTCTTGAAACCCAAATATTTGCCTTGTTTAAAAGGTTAGGCAAGTTGAGTACAACATCACTGAAGGCTGGCAGTTCCTCGTTCATTATCTCGTAACCTTCTCAACGTTTCTCTCGTTTTACTCTTCCCTTAACATTTTCTCAATCTTATTTATTCTCTTAAATGGTGTTTTTTTTTTTTTTTTTTCATTTTCAGGGTTGGAAGAAAAGGTGAGCGTGTATGTTATATATTGTCTTGTTCAACGTTCTATTGAGAGGTTCTGGCTTAGTTCTCAAGTGTTTAGTTTTTGCTGCAGTTGGGATGAATGGGTTGGAATGGATCGTTTGATGAAACACACCGAGGAAAATATGCGCAAAAAACGTGCCCTTGATGAGAAGCATGGCATTGACAAGAATCCGAAAGTCCCACGTGGTCCTCTGGCTAAATCCAAGAGTACTAACGGTCAGACAGTTCTCTTCTGCATTTTTATTGATTCAACCCCAATGACTTCCTGTGTTTCTTGTCTATAGTGGAGCTTGCGACTGTGTTGTGAAAGCCAAATTAATTTGAGGCATAGTACTAGAATTAGATTATGCATGTGCTGTATCGGCTGGAAAGTGTAGAGGTTGATGTTGTCTGACTTGCCATTAAGGAATTCTACCAAAAGGTTCATCACAGTTTTCTTGATGCAGTATGAGTTGCTGATGACTCAATGTCTTTTGTGTATGCCGAGGGGGAAATTATTCCGTGGTTTCGGAACACCACTTCTTCATGGTCCCAACTAATGTCTGTATACGTATTCAATTTTTATAATTTATGAGAAAGAATTAATAACACCTGATTATATGTTATGTAAAGATTAACGACAACTTTAGTAGTCTATAGCCACCAACTAATTTTTCTCTAACTGGGATGAGGCTGATGATGAGGATTTTTATTCAGTTTAATGCATTTTTTTGTTGTATTAGAAGCGAAGTAGTTCTTGAATGATGCTCTCTAGCTCGTTTCTACAGAGCCATTTTATTCACAATAATCAATATGCATGGTAAGAAACAGTTTGTTGAGGACCTTCACCATGTTCAGGAATTGGGATCCTCTAATATTTGGGCCTATGGGGAATTGGGGATTAATTGACATTACTTGAAGGTTACATGAGCAGTTGGGGACTGTCATCAAACTGGTTCGTTTCTTTTTGCAATCTATATAACTAATTACACACACACACACACACACCATATATACACGTATATATTATATTATGTGCTCTATCTCTAACTTAACTTTTTATAGTATCCTAGTTCAGTGGGTGAGCCAAAAAGATTTCTGCAATGAGGAAAATATTATTTCCTTGAGTTATTTTTTTTTTTCTGTCAATATATGTTGAAAACAGAGTGTTTTTTCCTTAGTTGGAGTAAGAGACTAGAGGAATATGATTTGGAAGTAAAATTGGAAGATGCCACACCTCAAATTTCTTTGTTAAATTTTGTGATCAATTCTACAAAAGGATGGAGAAAATGATAAAGATGTAACACAGGATACAAGTGGGATGATTAAAATGTAGAAAGACGTTGTGGCTTATTTGTGATTGCAATGTACCTACCAAATTCTGAGGAATCTTTATCATATTGCTATGAATTGACTATACTTACGGTAGTGAATGTTGGGCCTTAAAAGGACAAGAGAAACATGTTGGAGTGAAAGAAATGACAATATTAAAAGGGTCTTATAGCACAAAAGACAAAACAGGATACAAAATGATTGTATACAAGGAGAGATTAGTGTAATTAATATAGGAAAAGATGATAGAAAATTTGTTAAGGTAGTTTGGAGACACACAAAGAAGGCCACGAGAGATACTGGTGAGAAAAGCTGATTGTATGATTTGTACTCCTGTTAAGAGGAAAGATACCAAGGATTTGGAAAGTGGAATCTCATGATAAATATTATATCCAGCGACATCGTATGATTTATTTAGTCAATCTCATGTTAGAGAGTAAGGATTTGTGTTTTGAATTAGTCACTGTACCCAATAATGGTGAGTTAATAGAGGGCACAAAAGAGCAAGGAGCTTATATCTTATGGATTACACCCTACTGAAAATAATCATGCAAGAACCACACCACTTTAGAATCCCATACTTTGTGGTTGGAGAGCTCAAGATCTTGTAAACCCCACTTTAGAATCCCATACTTCCAATAAAGTCTCAAGTTCCATACCTATATCCTAACACTTATACTCTGTACTCTCGCTAATTAGAATAAATGATTTCAGACCCGTTTTCAATAAACTACAAGCAATTTCAAAGCAGTCCATGTCTAAGGATTTGTGCAAACTAATTCTCAAGAATTTTCATTAATAGTTACCACTGCCACTTTTTTAGTGGGGGTGAGTTCCAAAATAGAACTATATATTGTCTAATTAGCTAATATGTAAAGTATAATGACTTATCTTTAAAAATATTGTATTCCATGAGGAATTTCTAAGCAAATATTGGGACCAGTTACAACAAATCACTGTGCTTGGTTGGAGCATCACTCGTTCAACTCAACATAGATCTAGCCATGTGCAATGCTTCGTGTCTGTGCTAAGTTCTTCTCTTTACTTAAAAGTTGGTTGTCATTTGATCTAATACTCAATGCATTACTTGTTTTAATTTAGTTATTATTGTAGTTTGTGCTGTAAATTAAAAGGACTTTATGGTTTGTGACCTAATGCAAATATGTAAAAAATAAACTTTTACTTAGTTTGTGTTCCTAATATTTTTGAGATGTTTGAAATATGAAATGCAGTTTCAAGAGGCCGGAAGCGACGGAATGAACCTGTCATCAAGGTAGTCTCCCGTTGTAAATTTCAATTTATATAGGGCTCTTGTCATATATCCACTCAACTCAAAGTTCACGTAACTCTTCAACATCAATACAAATTGTTAGTCAAATTAGTTGGACAATTCGTGTGTACATAATTGCAAACCTTTTTCACTGATGTTTTGTTCCGTGAGGAGGTAAGGCAATGGTTCTTCACAATTCCTTTTTCCCAAAAGAATCAGTATAGTTGATTTTATTGGTTGATTATTTGTAGCCCAAAACTGCTCTTGATCCTGACAAGCTTGTCACCATTCAAATTCCTCCAACGCTGAAGAAACAACTACTTGATGATTGTGAGTTTATTAACCATCTCGGCAAGGTAGTGATATCATCTTGAAAATGTTAATATAATTTATGATGATTACTCAGTACTTCATTTCTTTAGGAGCGTGTCATGCATATATAGTTTGTTAATAGTTACTGAACACAGTTTTACTTTCGCGAAGTCATTTTCAAATTGTTGAATATATGTTTTTTCCTATGCAGCTCGTTAAACTTCCTCGTTCTCCTAATGTGAAAGACATATTGAAAAATTATTTTGATTACAGATTGAAGAAATGTGGCTCGTAAGTTTATACTGGCACACCCCTCCATTTTTTAAGCTTGATGTAGAAATATTTTTTTCTATATTGGGAAGTGAAGTGTGTGTAAAATTATTTCAAACAGTTTAGCAGTTTGAACGGAAACCTGGAGCCAGCAATTATTTTAACTGAAGTTACTATTATTTAGAGTAACCCCCTGCCTCATAACCTATTCACTAATCTTTTACGCATCTTTTTAAGTATTGTTTTGGAATAAATTTTTTTTTTTGGGCCAGTCAATGCATATTCAAGTGGAAAGTTTCAGTTTCATTAGGATGATGACAATCTGTTTCTTAAGTTCTGTAATTGTTTATCTTCTTGAATTTCATTACTACTACTCTGGCTCTCTGTTTTTTGTGCAACCTCAGTATTTATATTTTTTACGCATGGTTCTTATCTCTACTATTTGAAATAGGATGGCTGATTCGGTTGAAGAAATTATGAAAGGATTGTGTCGTTACTTTGATAAAGCACTGCCAGTGATGCTCTTGTACAAGACCGAGCGCCAACAGTACCAAGAAGCTTGTCCAGCCAATGTGTTTCCTTCTGCTATATATGGTGCTGAGCATTTGTTACGCCTCTTTGGTATGCTCGATTGTCTGCCACCAGACAAACTTACTATATGATGAAGGATTTCAAGTTTAGCTTATTGTTGCATCAAGTTGTAATGAAAATAATACAGACGGTGGTGTGGTTATTTTGCCGAGTGGACAGCAAAGTGCTGGCCGTTTTGGTTTTGCCTTATTTCCATGTGCTTATGTTTCTGTCACATCTTGTAGATCTTTATTGTGTTTATCATTATTATTGTTGTGGTTATTATCATTATTATGCTTAAAGATTCTAATTATCGGTGCCTCTTTTTTTCTGAATTTGAATTTTGAAGTTAAGTTGCCCGAGTTATTGTTCCATGCTAGCATTGAAGAGGAGACATTGACGGAGCTTCGGGCACAGTTTCTTGACTTTCTCAGGTACCAATGTCCCAATGTTCTTTGGTGATGGATTTAAACGAGAGAATAAGAGAATAACTCTGTTGACAGTTGACATTTTACTAACAAATTTTAATGCATAACTATCCACTTTATGTTGCAGGTTCTTGCAAAAAAATCACAGCACACTCTTCCTTTCTACTTATCATGTTGCTGAAGATATGGAGATTAGCTCCGATAAAAAAGGTGACTAGGCTTGTCAGCCACAATTAATTTTGCTTTGTACATAGTTCATAGAGCTGCTGCCGGTATAGAATGTTTGTCACAGTTGCACCTTTACCTTCGTTTTATCAATATGATGTGAAATTAGATTTGGTGTAAACCTAGTTTTGGGAAATGACGTTTTCAGAGGGTATGGAGACTACCAATTGTGGAAGGAAATTACTAGCCAACTGATCCTTAATTTTAAATACCAGTTGATTTAGTTTTGTTTCAGATTTTAACGTTTACAAATAATGCCCTGGTTTCACAGTTCAAAGTCTTAAAATCAAATTACTTTCCTAACTTCCTACTGCAGCCTCAATATGATAAACTTTATGCCTGCAAATTAGGTCATTGTGAATGGTAGGTGGTTGTAATATCTTCTTGTGAGATAAAAAAGTGAGGAAGTGTTATAAACAAAATTGTGATTCCATATATTCCAGGGTTTCATCAAATGAGAAAGTTTAGTAAGTCAAACATTTGTTTTCTTTCCACCCAGGGATACCAGACTAGAATAGCAAGTACAGCCAAAAATAAATAAAAACAATCTGTATTTTTTTAAAACATTAAATATTTTTTATAAATATAATTAAAACGTAAGTTATATTAGTAAATTATTAAAATATTAAAAATAAATATATTTATTAGTAAGACAATATTTTTAAAATAATGAAACTATGCTACCAGTAACTTTTTTTTTCTAAATCAATTCTAATAATCACGTTTTAAAATACATGAGAATATGTGTATATAGACAACGAAGATTAAAAAAACTTATAAATTCAAAACTAAACTATGAAATCGTTCACCTAGTTTCCTATTTTAAGAAAAATATCGTGATCATAATCATTGAATCACAAATCACAATGGATGTGGATATCACGTCTTTCAATTTTTCTGACTGGTATTATCATTATTGAACTATTATATATTTTAATTTTAACACCATGATGATTATTATTAAATATAGCCATGAAGTCGACTATTATTATTATGATTATTGTTATTATTAAATATTTTTATGGTATTCAAATAATAATCCTAAAACGTTGAATATAAAACAAATTGTTACAAAATAGTACCATCTTATACGAGTTCAAAGTCTACGATTTAATGATAAATATTTTAAAACATCCTTTTTGAATAAAGAAAAAGTGTTTTAATTAGAATGATTTATATATCTTTTGGATAGGAATGAAGTCATTTAGAGTTATTTTATCCAATATACATTGAATTTTGATAATCCAAAAATTAAATTAGAATAATTTTATCTTAGAACATTAATATCCCAACAGTTAAGTTAGAAGCTTTTATTAAGCAGACGAAATTCATTTTTTTATAAATTCAAAATGTAATTTTTTATATTAAATAGAATTATTTTTATTTAATTATACTTTATATAATAGAAAATATTAGTTCAAAATGTTTAATTTATCTAAAGGTGGGACTCACCAACATTCTTGGGATGATGACACGCCAAGCGCTTTGTTGAGCAATGTGTGATGAGAATTTGTCATCTTCCTCAAACTCTCCATTGTACTCTTTTTTTCTTTGTCTTTCTCACGAAATGGTATCAAAAGTTTTGTCAATTAAAAATTGCGAGAAATAAGTTCAAAAAGATGGAATCGATTCCTAGGACAGTGTCATAAGGGTAAAAGTATCTTTATATTTGATACAAGGATTCCAAAAATAAAGGCGATTTTAATAAAGAAATAAAAGAGGAGAAATATTTTTAAAAAATCTTAAATAATTACATTACAGATTAAAAGTTAAAAGCTTGAGACTTTCTAAATAAAAGAATACATAAGATATGAAAAGGACATAACACTTTTAATACCGAAAAATCATCATTCTTTCGCTAGAACAATTATTATCAAAGTTAATAGATCTGTTGTTAGTTTATCCTTTGAATAAGAGTGTAAAAATTCTTACAATCATTGTATACAGACTATTTATTCTAATTATTATATATATATATATATATATATATATATATATATATATATATATATATATATATATATATTCCCTTATGATTGTATTTATGAGACTATTCCAAAATACTGAATTCCTTGATAGTTGACTTGAAAAAAAGACTGACATGTACGAGAAAAATAAATAATAAAACGTTAAACATGATGATATTTTTTATGTGTGATGGAATTTAGTTTGGTATAAAATTGTTGGCTATAAAAATTAGAATATCCCGAGCCTTGGATTATATTCTTTGTTGATTAAGATTAAATTTTTAAATTATTCTCAACACATCCTATGATTCTTTTGAACACAGCATAACTATCACTGTCAAAGAGTCTGCGCAGGGAAGCAGAACGAAACCAATGCCAAAACCAGGAAGCAACTAATTTGAATATGAAGCTAAATCAATAGTCAATGGATGAGATGAAAGGATAATAGTCAATAGTCATGGACACCATTGCAGGTAGTGGAAATATATATATGCATTGAGAGTGATGAACTTAGATTATTGTTAACGGTGTAATACTTTTAACTCAATTGTTACCATGTGGTTCATCCTTCTCTCTCTCGTTATGTCTCTGCAACTTTCATCTTCAGCAGTAGAAATCCTGCATCAAGGTTCATCCCTCTTGGTGGAGGACCCCAACGATGTCATGCTCTCACCAAATGCCATCTTCTGTGCGGGTTTCTATGCCGTTGGCCAAAACGCATATTCCTTCGCAGTTTGGTACTCCCAAACCAACGGCGAAACCCAGGATGCAACCGTCGTATGGATGGCGAACCGTGACTACCCCGTTAACGGCAAGGGTTCCAAGCTTTCCCTTCTTCCCAACGGCAACCTCGCCTTAAGGGACGCCGACGAATCCCACGTTTGGTCCACAAACACCGTTTCACTGTCGTCTGTGCAACTGTTTCTCGACAACACTGGCAACCTCGTTCTGCGCGAAACGAAGGGCGGCGGTGTCGTCTTGTGGCAGAGCTTTGATTTCCCTACGGACACGCTTTTGCCTCAACAGGTGTTCACGAGATACGCGAAGCTGGTCTCTTCTAGAAGCGAGACCAACAAGTCCTCCGGTTTCTACTCGTTGTTCTTCGACAACGACAACGTTCTTCGTCTTCTTTACGATGGTCCTGAAGTTTCTGGCCTTTACTGGCCAGATCCATGGTTGGCCACTTGGGACGCTGGACGTTCCACTTACAACAACAGTAGAGTTGCGGTGATGGACACACTCGGCAATTTTAGTTCTTCAGATGATTTCTCTTTTCTGACATCTGATTATGGCACTGTGATCCAAAGAAGATTAGTGCTTGATCATGATGGAAACATTCGCGTTCATAGTCGCAAAAATGGTGGAGAGAAATGGTCTATTACGTGGCAAGCCAAAGCAAGACCGTGTAGTATTCATGGTGTTTGTGGCCCTAACAGTTTGTGCTCTTACCACCAAAATTCAAGTGTGAAGTGCTCTTGCCTTCCCGGGTATAAGTGGAAGAATGACCACGATTGGTCTTTTGGATGTGAACCGAAATTCTCTACGCTTTGCAACAAAACCCAGTCTCGGTTTTTGTATATAAGCAACGTGGAGTTATATGGCTATGACTACGGGATTTTGACAAATTACACTCTCCATCAGTGTCAGCAGTTATGCCTTCAATTATGCGACTGTAAAGGCATTCAGTATACATATGTCTTTGGCAGTGGCACTTATACTTGTTACCCGAAGTTGCAGCTGCGGAATGCGTATCAGACACCGTATTTCAACGCTGATCTGTACTTGAAACTTCCAGCAAATAGTTCATATTCTTTTGAAGGATCCACAGACGAGCACAGTGTTGATTGCTCTTCGAGTTTGAGCACGGTGCAGCTTGAGAGAGCGTATGACATGAGTCATGAGAACAGATATGTGAAGTTCTTGCTTTGGTTTGTAGGAGGATTGGGGGCATTCGAAGTTTTGTGCATATTTGTGATTTGTTTTTTTGTGGTGAGAACAAGGGAGAGGAAATATTCTGGTGTGGATAGACGAGTCTATAACTTGGCCATGAATGGTTTCAGAAAGTTCAGCTATTCTGAACTGAAACAAGCCACGAAAGGGTTTCGTGAGGAGATAGGAAGGGGTGCAGGAGGGGTTGTATTCAAGGGTGTGTTGTTGGATCAACGAGTTGCGGCTGTGAAGAGACTGAAGGATGCGAATCAAGGAGAAGAAGATTTCCTTGCAGAAGTAAGCAGCATTGGAAGGCTTAACCATATGAACTTGATTGAGATGTGGGGGTATTGTGCTGAGGGAAAACATAGACTCTTGGTGTATGAGTACATGGAGCAAGGGTCTCTAGCACAAAATATCGAGTCCGATGAATTGGACTGGACCAAAAGGTTTGACATAGCACTAGGTACAGCAAGAGGATTGGCTTATGTTCACGAGGAGTGTTTGGAGTGGATTCTACACTGTGATGTAAAGCCCCAAAACATTCTTCTAGATTCTAACTATCATCCAAAGGTAGCGGATTTTGGGCTGTCGAAGCTGCGAAACAGAAATGATAGTAGTACATACTCTAGTTTTTCACGGATACGAGGAACAAGAGGTTACATGGCTCCCGAGTGGGTTTTGAACCAACGAATCACGTCCAGAGTTGATGTTTATAGCTATGGGATTGTTGTTTTGGAAATGGTGACAGGAAAGAGTGCAACGAAGTATGTTGATGGCAGTGATAATGGAGTGGAGAAAGAGCATCTGGGCATGGTGGCGTGGCTTAAAGATAAAGAGAAAAATGGATGTGGTTGGGTTGGTGAAATATTGAAACCCAATGTAAAAGGAGTTTACGAGGAGGATAAGATTGAAGCTTTGGTGAGAGTGGCTCTGCAATGCGTTGAAGAAGAAAAGGATAAGAGACCCACAATGAGTCAAGTGGTAGAAATGCTTCTGAAATGTAGACGCGAAGATGATAATCTGGGATCATCACACGTGAGTGTCATCTCATAATTTATGTTATCCATGGCCGGTTTACGCAGAAACTGAGTGATTTGAACAAGGTGATCAAGCTTGTTTGTGGACAGGAAAATAATGTTTGAAGAACTATATATAGGTCAGTCTATTTCCAAAAATATAAGTATACAAAATAAAAGAATTTGATTGTATAAACTTATTACAAGTTAAGATATTGTTACATTTGTTTGGATAACTTCTTCCTATTATTAAAATTGAAATTTATCTTTTGTCGAAAATTTAACACATTTTAGTCACAAAATTTTAAAAAGAATGAATATGATTTTTTTAATTCATAAAATTAACTTTTTAAATATTAAATGGTAGAATTGACAAAGTGCAAAATGATATAAGAAATTTAATGGTAGTTAAAAATATTTAATGATTAAGAAAAACTAAAACTTTGTTATTGAATTAAAACAATTATATATTTTATATTTGAAGTTTAGGAACTAAAATATATTAATATTTGAAACATAAAATAAATTTCAATTTTATAGTTAATGTCAATTTCTTAAATAATAACGTTTGTTAAGTTGATCAATAAAATATGCTTATGAAAACTATTTCCTTTCTATAATTATATTTAAATAAACCTTTTAAAAAATAGTTAGATTAATATATGCTATGTTTTATAAAAATTACTATGAATTTTAAATTTATAAAAAAAAGGCATTTATCAAAACCTGAAATTTACTTAAAACTAATTATATGTTCACTTATTAATATAATTCAAATAAAATTACGAAATTAAAAAATTTGTACCAAAATTATAGTTATTTTTATATATTTTAAAATAAAAAATATATGTCAATATTTATTAGTTTGAATTAATTATTTATTTTAAACATAAAAAATAGTAAAATAAATAAATAAATAATTTGACTGTAAAAAAGATAAAAATAAGTTATTTATACAAAACTATAAATTTTTCAATAAAAGTGTATACTTCTACTAATACTACAATTCAGTGTAATGGTTTGTAAATATAATAATAATAATAATAATAATAATAATAATAATAATAATAATAATAATAATAAAAATAAAAATAATAATGATAATTATTGTAAGCCCAAATGTTAAATGTGCTCTTATAAGCCTAGCTCCTTATCAATAAAGTGAACCTATATAAGTAAGTTTCATCTATATTTATTTATGAAATACAATTTAAAAGCATAATTCTATTCATAATAAAACTCTAATAACAATCTTTCTTTCGAAAGATTTTAATCTTATGTTTGAATAAAAAATGTTATAATTTATTAAAAAATTAACTATATTAAATTTGATTTATTTTTTTATCAAACTATTTAAATATTTTATTTAGATAATATAATTCAAATTTATTGAATTTTTATTTGCTTATTTAAAATATTTAAATTATCATTAAATACAAAACGTACACCACCTAAATAAGGTAACTTTTGTTGAAAAATAATTCAAATAAGCATCCATACAAAAATAATAATTAAAGACTTCAATATAACTTATCATATATGGATTGAGAATATAAACAAAAAGTATAGTTTTGTCAAGTATTGGTAGATAACTAAGAAAAATAACTCTTATCAATGCTATCTAAATAAACTTAATCAATATTACTAGAAAAAATAGTTATATTAATACTAATAGAAACAACTCTCATCAATAGTAAAAGATAAATAATCTTCGCATATATCCTAATATAATAATTAAAAAAAATCTTAACTATTATAAATCAAAAGCAAATCTTAATTGATTCAACGAAAAAAAATAATCAAACAAAACATACAATTGATGTTAATAACAAACTATTATTTATATGAAAAAAGATATAACATTAATCTATATCAACAAAATAATAATACTGATATGTAATCAAATAGTGCACTTATATATATATATATATATATATATATATATATATATATATATATATATATATATATTTTTTTTACACAAAAAAAATTTCTATTTTAAATATATAGCAAATTGATATTTAAAGTTGATGTCATTATAAATGTTAAATATAATACAATAATTTAGGAACTTTTGAAACTTATAAGATTTGAAATCAGAACATATTATTAAAATTAATATTTACGAATAATTTTTAGTTATCACAATATAAAATTCTATTTTTTTAAAGCACCTTCAAGACCCCAACCACATGACACAAATTCAATACTTCTCTTGGGTTCACCACAGATCATTCAATCTTATTTCAAATGAAAGTGGATCATCAATTGTGGTAATTAATCAATTTAGGTAGCAAATTATTTCAGCTGGTACTGAAGAACTCAAGGCCCAGTAACTCTGACTTCGTAAGCCCATAGGCAATATATCTTCCTTCAAACCTGTTTTTATTTTCCAAATACTCCATGTTATTGATAACTATAAAACTTTCCACTTTTGTTATTCTCAATAATGATATTGTACTCCTAAATATATTTTATCAGACCATTTTAATTGACTTTCTCCTCGTAGACTTTTAGAAAAAACTCTCCACCAAACTAAATTGTTATTTAGATTTGTTCCTTTTAAAAGATTTTTTCACCAAATCAAAGTATTATAATGTACTCTCATTCATAAGGGAAAAAGAGGCTATGTCCCAAGCCTTTACAGTAAATGAATAACAAATTGATATCTCGATAAATAAATCCTTATCGAAATATTTAGAGTGAGAGATTACCATATAAGTGAATTATGTTTTTAGTACCTTAATTTTAACTCAAAATTGGATTCGTTCCTTCTGAAATTTCGATACATTTTGGTTTCTAAATTTTAAAAATAAATAAATATAGTCTTTTTAACCAAACTACGTTAATTTTTTTGGAAGTGTCGAATGCATTTCATGTTAGTGTTGAAGTTATTTACACTGTTTGACACATTTCGGTTTAATATTTGATGAGAAATGCATTCTATACCTTAGAAAAAAGTTAAAGTAATTGAGTTAAAATATTATATTAATTCATTTTTAAAGTTTAGAAATAAAAATATATCAAAGTTTCAAATAAAAACAAATTTCAATTTTTAGTCAAAGTTCAGGAATTAAAGACATACTTAACCTTATTATATTAAGTCATTTGACCAAAGAATCATAAAAAAAAATGTAGAACATTATAAATTTTTTATTTTTTATTTTTTTTATAGTTAATAAATGTGTTTTTTATCTTCGTTTTGATTATCGATTGCTTGCTTCTTCTTTTTTTTTTTAGGTTTTTTATCTCATTCCAGGAGTTTTTTTCTTATAAGGCTTTCATGAAGGCATAAAACTACATGAAATGTAAATATTAAATGAGATAAAATAGTGTCAATTTGACTAGAGATTCCAATTTAGTAAATTCTATGTCCATATTAATATGAATGGGACTTCGATTATACACAAAATTTAAAAAATGTTGTTCTCAATAAATAATGATTTATTGATTTAATCAATGTAGTCGTAAAAAAAAAAAATTTTTTTAGAGGTGACTTTATTACTTTACATTGATGTTGGAACTATATTATGAGTTATTCCGAAAATTTGTTATTTCCCACTTGATGGAAGGTATTGATTAGAAATGGATCGATAACCAGGATCGGGTCAATAATCACATAGCCACTATTCATAGTCCTTTATACTATTTGATTATATAGAAAATGAATGTATAACTCTAATGATAATCTTGTTTTTTCATGACAACCACCTATCAATACAATGAATATTTTGTAATAATAATAATAATAATAATAATATTTAAAGTAAATTAGAAATGCACATTATATTGGTTGCTTGACTCCTATGAGGTAGAAGACCAAAATACCGGGACAAATATAGAATGAAATCGGTTTGCATTGCTGATTTGTAAATTATCATTATTATAATAAACTCACAGCCGCCTTAAATTGACCCAAATTTGGAGTGGACGCTTTTAGTTGGTTGCTCGTGGTTTGCACCAACCATCACATTTGACGGATAATAATGATGAAATAAAATAATGTTCTGCAAACACCATCCTTGTCATACTTTATATTTCCACCTACGATATCAAATTATTTTATTTAGAATGCATTTTCCAATTTCGTCCTTAAAGACCTGAGAGGTGCTTTTAATTTGATTTTTTAAGAATATTTTTTTTGTCAATATATAAAAGGTTATATTATTAATGATCAGTATGAATTTTAATATGTTAACTTTTTGTGTTATTTGAAGGACTGAAATGGGAGTAAAATAAAGACTCTAGATGACTGGAATCTTTTCCTTTGAATAAAGAGAATTGAAACCTAAATAATACTAAAAACAGAATTCAAACATAAAAATAAAAGAGCAATTCCATCTTAAAATAGAATTATAACGGAAACAGAGATTTTTATAACTATCTCAACCAACAATGAAACCTAGATAATATTGCGTAAGAAACAGTAGCAATGAAGCATAAACAAAACTTCATTGTTATGTCATTCATCCTTTCCTTCAAAATAAGCAGCAGTGGCAAGAATCCAAAAACAAGAAGAATAAGAAAATTAAAAGACGAAATATAATTAAAGAGGTAGGAGTTTATTTTGATGAGCCCGAAGCATCTCTGCAACTTGGCTCATGGATGGTCTTTCATTCATATCATCTTGCACGCACTGCAAAGCCACTTCAACCAAAACCTCTACTTCTGAAACGTTGTAGTTTCCTTCTAAGCTGGGATCAATTATCTCCTCCATCCGAAACCCAAAAGTGGGTGCAAGCTTTATCTTCTCCCTTATCCACGTCACAAGCCGATGCTTCTCTATATTCCCACTGTTCTCAAGACTGTGAATTGCCATAGGACTTCTTCCACTCACCATTTCCAACACCACTATCCCATAGCTATAAACATCCACCTTCGAAGTGATACGGAGATTGTAAGCCCATTCCAGAGCCATGTACCCTCTAGTCCCTCTTATTCCTGAAAAACTACAATTTCTACGCTCGTCTCTGTTTAAAAGTTTTGACAACCCAAAATCTGCTACTTTTGGTTGGAACTCTGAGTTAAGGAGAATGTTTTGAGGCTTTACGTCGCAATGCAAAATCCACTCCAAACACTCTTCGTGTAAGTAAGCCAAACCTCTTGCTGTGCCCACAGCAACGTTGAACCTTTTCTTCCAATCAAGTGCGTTGCCAAATAGATTGTCCGCTAAGGATCCATATTCCATGTACTCATACACTAAAAGCCTGTGCTTCCCTTCAACGCAGTAACCCCACATGTCAATCAAATTCATGTGGTTCAGCATCCCAATTGTTCTTATTTCAGCCAAAAATTCAGCTTCTCGCTGAGTAGCTTCGTTTAAGCGTTTAATAGCCGCAACACGGTTATCATATAATGTCCCTTTGTAAACAACCCCTCCCGCTCCTCGCCCAACCTCCTCTTTGAACCCTCTTGTTGCGGATTTTAGCTCTGCGTACGTGAACCTCTGAAACCTTGTGGCAGACAGAAGGTGTTGTTGTTCATCCAGCGGGTCAGGGTTCTTGCTTGTTCTGAACAAGAAGAACCACACGAGGAAAATGGTGGAAAACTCAAACACCCCGACCCCGAAAGCGAACCAAACCAAGAAACTCAACGTGGAGTTTTTTTCTGGCGGCTGATAAAACCTGTTCAACTTTTGAGACAAACCGACGGAGCAATTCATCCTGGAATGTTTTAGAATCTTTGTGGACGAGCGCAAAATCGAATTTGGCAACTTTATATAGGTATCTACAATTATATGAGGACTATCCCTTCCATTGAATGCCACCTTTTTCACATAACAACGAAATGTTCCAAATTCGTTAAACTTTAATTGAACAGCTACACATTCATCACAAAGCGCCAGACATAGATTCTGGCATTCCTTTAAGCTCGAAACGATTCCATAGGACATATCATAGCCGTACAGGTCCATGTTTGGAAGACGGAGAAAACCCAAAGACTGACGACTGTTGCAAGAAAAATCAGAAGGAGAAAACTCGGGCTCACAGCCCTGAGTCCAGTCATTAGGATCCTTAACCTTATACCCTTTCAAGCAATAGCAAGTCCTCCCAATAACAGGATCATGATTGCAGATGCTGTTCTGTCCACAAATTCCATGAATGGAGCACGGTTGGGAAACAACTTGCCACGTCACCTCCCAGATCTTACGCTCCTCGTTGAAGCTATACAAACGCACATTACCATCAGAATCCATCTTGAGTCTCCTGTACAGTTTTTTGGGATAATCGGTGGAGCGGAATTCAAACCCATCAGAGGAAGTGAAGAGTCCAAAGGAATCTAACAAAGCGGTTTTGGTGAAATTGTAGTTGGTTCTGCCTATGTCAGTTGGAACAGTTGGAAGCTGCCACGGTGCTGGCCAGTACACGCTGGAAAACGTGTGACCTTTGTAGAGTAAGCGAAGAAAGGACTCGTCGTCGAAGTAAAGTTTGTAGAATCCGGAGGAATGGTTCGTTGCACTTCTCGGAGAAACGAGAGCGACTCGCTCTGTGAGTGGCTGCGTTGGAAGAAGGGTATCCGTTGGGGAATCGAAGTTTTGCCAAATGGTTGTGCCTTCGGAAGTGAGGAGAAGAAGGTTTCCATTGTTTCTTAGCTTTAGGTGAAGTTGGAAGGAGGAAAGAGTGGCGGTTTCCCAGATAATGGTTCCTCCAGCATCCGTCAAAACGAGGTTGCCGCTTTTCCGGAGTGAGAGGAAGGAGCCTTTGCCGTTGACGGGTTGGTCACGTTTGGCCATCCATAAAACGGTGGGTTGTTTGGAGCGCGTGAAGCAAACGGAGAAGCAGAAGGCGTTTTGACCAACTCGGAAGAAACCGGCGGAAAAATCGCCATTGGATGAAAGGAGGATGTCACTTTGTTTCTCTACCGAAAGTGAGGAACCTTCTGGAAGTGTGTCTCTGGCTACAGATGAAGTGGAGATGAAGAGAAGAAGGAGAAAGAGGTGGTTTCGCATTCCTCTGCAGAGCATAAAGTGCAAGAATTAATGGATGATCATACGCCGATCAATCCCACGTATACTTTTAGAATTCACCAAATCAAAGTATTACTATATAAATATTTAGATTTGTTCCCATTCGATAAATGTTCTTCCATTTTCCTTATAAGAGATTCATAAAAGGCCCTATATTTTTTACACTCAAACTTTCATGTTTAATATCTCAATTATACAATGTATTTTCTTTATATGTTCATTGTCACTCCTAAGAATCTATTTTGAATTTCCTGCGGCAAAGAATTTTTCTATAGGATAATTAATGACATAAAATTTGAACAATCATGGTTCCTTATAGAGAGAAAAACTAAATATAAGGTGATTTATATATTTTACCATCTTATCAAATTTATCTAGATTTTATAAATATTGAGTTTTTTTTTTCAAGTTTGTTTCCACCTGTACACTTTTTTAGAAACAATTTTATTTTTACATTTGATTCAATATTAAATTTGTATAACTTCTAGCATAGTGGCGGATCTATATATAATTAAGTATGGTCAAACGTTCTCCCTCATTTTTGTTAAAATATTTTTTAAATATTTGAAAAAAAAAATTATCTCCTCAAATAATTTATTTATTTTCTTAATTCTGCTCCTCTTACTCTTTAAAAAATTTATACTTATTATTTAATTACATGATGATAATTATTATTAATTTATATTATTTGAAAATCAAATCATTTCCACTGACTCGGGTCTTAGGTCTATTACTATTTCTACATAGATTTCGAATCTTAATTATACTATTTTCAGAGAACGACCTTTAAATTCAATTATCATTTACTAAAATTAAACTTCACCAAACTTACTCATTGAAATTAAAGGTAGGTTCCATTTGACAAGTTGCTATAGGCATGGAGCCTATCTCTATTAGATTTGTTAGATTACTTGAAAAATATAATGTTTATACCAAATTAAATACATATACTCGATTGAAGTAGTGCCTAATTTGTATTTTAAGTAAGTTTCTACTTTTATTTTTAGTGGGAAAATAGTGTTAAAGAAGAAATATTATTGAAGACGATCAATTGTTTTTTTCTTATATAAAAAACAACTATTAATAAAATGGATGAATATTTCATAATAATAATAATAATAATAATATTCAAGGGACAAATAAAAAACGAAATAGATTTTCATTGCTGATTTGTAAATTATTATTATTATTATTATTATTATTATTATAATAACTGTTTCGGTCTTGAATTTCATGGAGATGAAAACCAAAAACAAATTATCTTTCTGGTTCTTAGTAGATATGCATTTTTCATTTTTTAAAATTCAGTAATTTTGGTTCCAAAAAAGTCTATCTATCTCTTTTCTCTTCTCCTTTATATCGTATTTTATAAACAGTATTTTTAATTTTACAAAGAAGTCACCATCGACTTCACTTATTAATGTTACATATTTAAATTTTATACGTCTCTTTTTTATTTTAACGTATGGAAGTCTAGTATGAACATACGACTTCCTTTTCTCGGTCTTTATCCTTTTCAAATTTTCAAATAATTTAATCATCAAAATTATATTTATACAATTTAGTCATTAAAACAATGATAGATATACATTTTAAATTTTAATATATTAATCAAATTATAGAAAATATCTTAAAATACAAATGTATTTATAATTTGTTTAATTAATATTCATATATATATATATATATATATATATATATATATATTATATATATATATATATATATATATATATATATATATATTATTTA
>Ga0214542_1000242_pt1 | contig 90808 bp, 42 predicted proteins | sample CNSS1metaG_FD_160096 | JGI IMG/M metagenome (GOLD analysis project Ga0214542, IMG submission 160096) | Root nodule microbial communities from cowpea collected in UCLA plant growth center, Los Angeles, California, USA - CNSS1 | ecosystem: Host-associated > Plants > Roots > Nodule | place: USA... | reverse complement strand
TATATATATATATATATATATATATATATATATATATATATATATATATATATATATATATATATATATATATATATATATATATATATATGGTTACTTAATTAATTGTGAATATTTTAATAATTTAAATAATGACGGAGATATGGCGGGGATATGTACATCCCATAACCATCCCCATACCCAATTGAAAAAGTCGGGGATTCCCCATACCCATACCCAGTCAATGCGGGGATTCCCCGTCAAAATGGGGACGGTTCAGACAATACCCACGGAGACGGGTTTATTTGTCATCTCTATTCACAACAATATTAAAATTATTATTAAATAAAAATTGTTGAAAATCAAGTTACTATTGTTAATGTACGTAATTTTTTCAATTAAGATGGATAAGAGGCAATCCAATACAATAAACATGTTTGCAAACAAAACAATAATACAGCAATAGATTATTTGCAAGGTAAACATGGAACAAAATAACATAATCTATATTTACCGAAATAATTCAATTTTCAATTATTTCTTGTATTGGTTAAGGAAATAAAGTAATAATTATTTTTAGTTATTGAGGTAGAATTTTAATATTCTTTTCCAGGTTATGCAGTATCTTTTAATTTGAAAAAATATTATTCATTTTCAATAAGAAGAAAACAAATTTCTTCTTCTAGTTTTATTACATTATTCTATTTTACTTTTATTAATGGTATTAAGAGCCTAAAACTTGTGAAACTTGGTAGTCAAAACACATGAGCAAATGAACTTTTGAGAAACAGGTAAAAACTTTTCATCAATCATCTTCCTTTCCGTGTTAACGTATCAATGGCCACTTATTCAATGCAAAATGTCATATCTCTTGATAATAGTTATTAAAACTATACATCATGTTTGTGTTTTTACAGTAAAAAAATATTGAATAATTGTTAAATCCAGAATTCAATAGCCACCAGCTGCTGAGATATAATAAAAAATGTTATCTTTTTCATTCTATTAATTGTCCAATCTTAGAGATTATATTCAGATATAGATGGACGAACATTTGGGATTTAATGGAAAGAAGATCGCATATTATTGCTAGGGTTAAATTAATAGAACTTCAAATATTGTAGTTGTTGAAATATTCAATTATTTCGATTAATAATTTGGATAAATTATATAATTCAAACAATTTAAAGCTCAACAATAAATTCATCAATTTACACAACCCCACCTAAGCAGCCAATTTTCATTCCCAGCAATGCCATAAAGCAATATTCAACTAATTAGCAATATTCTAATTTCTAACCATTCTTGCACGCTCAAGGGTAGATAAAACACGAAAGGGGGAACCAAATAAACAAACAATAATTAAATAATAAAATACGAATGTTTTATCAAGTAGATAATTAGCAGTTTTCTAAGACACCAAAGTAACATTCAGAACTTTCAAAAGCCTTTAACATTAATGTCAGCATGTAAACTTCAATTATGTTCGAGAAAGCTTAAGAAATACAATAACAGTTTAATATGAAACTAAACCAAAATTTCGAAACAGCACAATTCTACTTGACATGGAAATAAAGCAGAGCAACTCCAGCCATATAGTAGAAGCTTAAAGCCTTCTACCCCTCCTTCCACTCTTTCTACGCGTGCTGTCGGAAGGAATGGGAGTAACATCCTCTGGAAAAAAAGAAACAAGAATTAACATCATACAATACAAATGCAAATAATACAAATGCAAATGTCATACAAAAGAAATCAATCAGAAAAGAAACCAGAAAAAAAATGAATACAAACCTAGTGTAAAAAAACCAGTTAGCTACATACTATTTGACTTAAAACAACAAATGAAAAAGGACAACCAGACATTTGAGTACGAGGCAACCAAATTGAACTTGAGGTTTTTCTTAAAAAGGCAAATACCTATGCGACCAATTTTCATTCCTGAACGAGCAAGGGCTCTAAGAGCTGATTGAGCACCAGGACCAGGAGTCTTTGTTTTGTTTCCACCAGTGGCACGGAGCCTGATATGAAGAGCAGTTATGCCCAGTTCCTGATAAAATGATTTCAAACAACACAAAATTAAGTTTGGCAGCTTCAAACCATCAAAAAATAGAATCATACTCACTATAGATTCACAGAATAAAAACAGTGAAAGAAAGAAAAGGTAGCCAAAGCAATTGACTAGTGATATTGGCTTAGGAAACAGGGTGATCAAATAAGAATTCTATAAAACCATAACAGCATCATGACAATCACAACAGTTAACATGGTCAGAAGAAAAAAAAATGACAGTACTAATGTGAATCTCACTGACCTTGCATCTGGCAGCAACATCCTGTGCTGCAAGCATAGCAGCATAGGGAGATGATTCATCTCTATCAGCTTTAACCTTCATCCCACCTGAAGTTAAAAAGTAAGGATACAAGTAAAGCACATTAGAAAGCAAAGCCATCAAATACGTAAGAACACCCGTTTTCCTATATCTACTAAAAAAGAAAAGACTTCACCAAAAAAATTTTAATGGCAAAGAATGTTAGCATGGTTATAAAGAAATAAATTTCAACAAGTACAGTAAATAAAAACTCAAAACTCTTCAAGATAAAGCCAGACAAAGTTGTAAAAACTGCAGGTCAAATCACAAAGCTCCCTCCATCTTAAGTCATGGGAATACTTAAGTGTCGAATAAGGATCATAGAAGCACATAACAGTCTAACAAGAAAGGTGATCGGGGATTCAAAAACAAAGAGCATATGTATTAACACTAACTTAACATTCGCTGAAATTGGATATGGGCAATTTCATTATCAATAACATGTGAAAAACTGATAAAAAAAAAACAAGAAAAATTTGTAGCAGTTACAAATACCAAATAAATTGGTTATGGAATAATAGCATACAATCAATTCATTACTATAATGTTAACAAAAGCCACCATACCAGTGATGCGGACAAGTGTTTCCCTCCCAGACAAATCAGTAACATGCTGCAACCACAAAAATCAAAAATCAAAAATCAAACTTAAGCACTTGAAAATTGAAACCACAAAATAAAAATAAACGAAAATACTTACAATGAAGGTGTCATTGAAGGAAGCAAAGATGCGAGCGACGCCAAACACGTGTTCACCGTCTCTAACAGCTGGACCCAGAGTCACATTTTCTTCTTTTGGCTCTCTAACCTTTCTCCTCGACTGCAAAATCACAACAACAAAAACCCTATCAGAATAGCTACCGTAACATCCCTGAAAACACCACTGAATCGGAAAATTTAGGGTTTGGAAGACTGATTAATCAAGTACGAACCATGTTTGTTGCAACGCAGCGTAGAGATGTGGAAATTAGATGACCCTTCTCGGTAGTTTAGGGTTGTCTGCTGCAAGGTGAAAGAAAGACACAGACACCGTTTGGTTCGATTTTATATACGAAAGATTAGGGTTTTGCAAAGGTAAGTACTTCAATTTACAATGTTACCCCTTAACCTTTTTTGTTTTATTTTGTCCTTGGAGTTGGGCTTTGGGCCAATACTGCCACTAAGAACAAGAACTCAGGTTTCTTCCTCCACTCCCAATATTTATTTTGCACCCCAGTATTTTCTAAATTTCAAAACTGACCTTTGACCATTTAATAAGCTGTATTAAATTTTTTAAAATTTGAACTTCACCCTCTCTCCTATTTAATGAAAATGAACTCACCTCCAGGATTTTACCCTAACTTAACGATGTCATGCTCACCTCTAAATCCCACCAAACCTCACACTCCTCTTTCTCCCTTACTTTGTGTGCTTTCACTCGGACGTAGTGGTTCATTCTTCCCACCTTGTACTCTTTCCTCTCTTCTCATCTGCGTTATTCCTCATTTTCACCATTTAGAATTCACATAGGTAATATCCCCCTCTTTTTTCTATGTTTGTGCTTTTGACTACCATGTTTATGAATGTTTTGAAATTGACGTTATAGTTTTAGTTTCTATAATATTTGAGAAACACAAATCCACAAATCTGGAAACAAATGTGGAAAAGCAGAACTGGAAGTCGGTATCCGTAAGCGGAAAAGATATTGGAAGAGTGAACTTCGATAAGCAAAAAAATGTACCCAAAACCAACACTGAAAGTCAACCTCCATAAGCTTTAGAATATGTACCGCATGTCCATTTCCGGTGAAGCAAATCCCAGATTTGGACTTCCGATAATGGAGTTTTGTGATTTTCCATAAGTGAACTTTTGTGAATGTAGATTCTAGATGTCGACATCCAGTGAATAGCGCATACCAATATATACTTTTATAGAGGTTTGTAACTTTCGGATGTGAACTTCTAATTAAGATTGGTTTCGGATGTGACTTTGTTGATTTCAGATATCGACTTCCAGTTTTATTGAATTATATTTTTTGTTTATTATTTTTTTTTTAGATTTCTTGAATATTTTATTTATATTTTTTATTTTTGTTGTTATGTTTAATTTTTTTTAGTGTATTTATTTTGTGTTGTAATTTTTAATTGTAATTAATTTTAATATTTATATTTTTTTATATTTTTTTATCATATATATATATATATATATATATATATATATATATATGACTAGAACACGATGAGCGTTTATACCTTGTGATGAAAGTTTTTCTACTCGTATAAGAGGTCAAGGTCGTCATGGAAAAATCCATCAACAAGTCATGGAGAATTTGATCAATCATCAACAACTCATGAGGAGCAATTTAATGTCATCCACCATGAGGAGGTTGTTCCAAAGTATGACGATCATGATTAAGGAAGATTTTTCAAAGGACCCGAGGATACTTCTCTATTGACAACTATGTTGATCATGTCGCATGTGTTATTTAGGATGACCATACTTTGATAATATTTGTTGAACTTGGTGGATAAATTTAAAAAGTTTATATAATGTTTTTTACTAGGACCGAGTGGACATAAATTTGGTGTCCCATGGTAAGAGATTAAAAAGATTAAGAGTGTGTCATGAGGTTGGTGAGCCATTTGTTCAAAATTTAAGTTTGATGCTCTTGTGTGGTATATGTTATTAATATCCTGATAAGGACCTCATATTGGATTTTGTTGAGAGGTGGCATAAAGAAACCAACAACTTTCATCTTCCTTTCAAAGAGATGATTGTGACACTAGATGACATCCTCCTCCATTTATCTATAGTGGGACAATTTTGTCCAAATGAAGCATTAGACTTCGATGCTACTTTGGAAAGTGTGATAAATATTTTAAGCATTGAACGATCGAGGTGTCATATGAGATCATGCAATGTTGTGGTCCCCACGTAAAACTAAGTTGGTTGAGAGATATGTACATTGAGTGTTATGAGAACCAGTCATAGGAGTTTGCGGCACAAACGTATATGTTGCATCTTTTGGCTGCACCACTTTTTAGATAAGAGCGGTACCTACATTAGTGTGTCGTACCAACATATGTTTGCAGATCTACAGTCATGTGGGAGGTACAAAAATGTCAGACTCTTTTATAGGTACAAAAATGTCTTTAACTTTTTTCATGATTATTGCTTGATTGTTGAAATACATTTGTATTTGCTTGCTTGGAAATGCATTTGTCTCCTACAGTGATTTAGACGGATATCCCATACATATTGACTCATTATTTTTTTTTCAAATAGATTTATTTGGTTTTCGTCCCATCATAATTTCCACGACAAATATAATTTTGTTTTTGACGAAATTATTGTGCTATTAATGAATAAGCATTTTGACAGAGAAAGATGAAAAAAAAAACAATAATAATGATTCCAAATTAACATAAAAATAGAAACATAATGAAAAAAGTATAAAAATAGAAACAAAATATAGAACAAAGGAATTCCATGCAAAAATTTGTAATTTTGAACTTTATTTTTCATAACAACATAATATACTTTTTTTTATTTGTAAATATACGGGGGAAAGACAGATAAAATAAATAATTTAATTATTATTTAATTAAAATAACCAAATGTTTCAATACTTTTAAATTGTTAAGTTAAAAAAATGAACACCAATAAACTAGAAATATTATAATTAACTTTTTAATGGTATTAACATTTGTTATAATTAAAATATTAAATAGATCTAAATGATGTATTCACAACTATTAAATAGTCATTAATTAATTAAAACGTTGGGTAAAAGCAAAGTCTTTGAAATAAATAAATGAATTATTTTTAATTTAAAAAATACATTTGAATTACTTTTAAATTACTAAATAAAATAAAATAAAAAATAACATGATAATAAAATTATAATTGACATTAATATTATTATTATTATTATTATTATTATTATTATTATTATTATTGCAACTAAACACATTAAATAAAGAAAAATAAAATAAATGAATTAAAATAAAATTTTCATTTAAATTAAATGAAATTTTAAGTATGCATTATTATTAATAATAAAAGCAGACACGTTTTCATAAAGATTTGAATTATTTATTTTTATTCGCGCAACTTTGAAAAGATTATAATATATTTATTATATTAATTTGTGTTTATAAAAATATAATTATAATTTAATATAAATATTATATTTTATAAAATTAAATAATAGTATTTTTATTATTTTTATAATAAAAAATATTTAATTTTTTATTAAGATTGAGTTAATTAAAACTAAATTTTTAAATAAAATATTTGTTAGAAAATATAAAAAATACAAGTAGTATACTTTATAAAAATAGAAGTGATAAACGATACAACAATCATTGAGTAAACTCTATAAAATTAGAAAGGTTAGATGGTAAAAAATATATTATAAAAAATTTGTAATTAATGATTAATTTTAATGAAAAGAAATAATTAGTTATCACAGTGACAAATTTAAAATTTAAAGTTGTTAAGTTGTTATATTATCAGCGTAATTATTCTTTTAATTTTTATTCTCTCCCACCCTTTTAATTTACATGTGATAAAAGTATTATTTTTAATTAAACGTTACGAATACAAGTTATTTATAACTTATTTTTTTCTGTATAGAAGATTTACCGTTAAAGGTTATTTATCTTTAAGAATAACTATTATAAGTAGAAAATATATATGTATATATTATGTATGGTTATAAAAAACATTGAAGTAAAAGTAATTTCTCTCTTTTCATTCAATCTTTATTCTGCATATGTTTACTTAACATGTTGAAAATCATAATAATTAACTATTGTGTTAAAGAAGATTTTTTTCTAAAAAATTAAATGAGCAAGCTTATTTATAAAAAAAAAATGGAAAGAAATTTTTATTAGAGATGTTCTTAATAATGATTAAATTTTTATTTTACCACTAAAATCTAATATTTAAAATTGTAGGCTCTAATTTATATGTCAATTTTTCTTTTTTACGAAAATTTTGGATAAAAACGGAGTTTTTTTATCAGCAGGGAAACACCACATTGAATATCGAACTAAATTAGAGGCATGGACAAAACATAAGGTAGGAAACAACACAATAGAATGCAAACACAGATTTACAAAGATTTTATAATGTGAGGAAATAAAGAGACCTCAATATCACAGTTGGCTCATTCTCCCACTATTTTTCATTCACAGTAATAAATACATTAGTTATCCATATTTTATTTATCAAAATAAATATAATAATGAGAATAACTATTTAATGAAATCATTTTGAAATAAATAAGATGATATAATTAATGACCTTCCAATCATCCTTTATTGTCAAAAAAATCAGTTTGAGTTAAATATATGGTAAAAAAAAAATTAAATTATAATGTACCAAAAGAAGATGCTACGTGTGAAAAAACATTGAAGATGTTAGAAACATTTTAACAAGACAAGTATATAATTATGGAATTCGCAGTTATAATTCATACAACAAATTTGTTTTATGTTTTTAAGTTGAAAATTATAATATAAAGTCATTTTGTTGAAAAATTGAAAAAAATGTAATAAAAAGTTCAATTCAATTTTCTTATTATTGGTGGTAATAGAGGAGGGTAAGATTGACTTTTCACGTTTTTTTTAAATATCACGGGTGAGAAAAGAATAAAAAGAGGTGTGAGTTACAGTCTCAAACAACTTGCAATGAATATAAAGCCCATTTTTCTTCATGTCTCTCTCAATCCAAAACGGTTCAGTGGTGGTGGCCTGATTATATTTACAGCTCAAATCATATAATTGCTTAATTTTTATTTTTTTACAAAACAAGACAATAATGGATAAACATGGGCCTACATAAATTTTGTACTTTAAGGATTTTTTGTTTTTGTTGAATAGGTTGTTGCGAAATTTATGCATCTGTGTTTGTTGGACTTTATGATTGATTCCATTCAAAAATAAAGAAGAATAAAAGTTGGTAATTGATTGTTCCATGGAGAACAATACATTGATTTTGAATGATGGTTTTCAAGTTTACCTTTTTTGTTCACTATTGTATCTACACAATGGTTGCCACTACACAATCTCATGGCTTAATTATAACACTTCAAAAGTTCCTTAGCCATTTCAATCATTTCCCATTCTCAATGTACATGTCAAGTTTTCTCAAGGTTAATCAATGTCAATGAACTATAATCATTGTTTATATGTTCATACGTTTTTACATCTACTTTTCATTTTCACGTTGCATTCGAACATATGAAATATTTTTAATTTATGGCATTTGAATAAAAAAATGGTTAAATTACTCTTTTGATCAATCTATTTGTCATGAAATTTCAGTTTGGTCCTCAAATTTTTTCGTTGTCTCAATTTAGTCCTCATTTTCTTAAAAATAACTCAATTTGGTCTTCACTGTTAGTTTGACCAGACGATAGACGGTGTTAAAATCAATACCACATGTCAATTTTTTGTTTTTTTTTGAATTCTTTTTTTAAAAAAATTATTATTATTTTTTTAATTTTACACGTGTCACTTCACAGTTGTGCCACGTGTCACTTCACAATTTGACACATATAAAAAATAAATAGAATTAAAAAAATTCAAAAAATTCAAAAAAAAAATAGAAATTGGCACGTGACGTTGACTTTAACATCGTCTGGTCAAAGTTAACGGTGAGGAACAAATTGAGTCATGTTTAAGAAAATGAGGACCAAATTGAGATAACAAAAAACTTGAAGATCAAACTGAAATTTCATGACAAATAGAGGGACCAAAAGAGTAATTTAACAAAAAAAAATATTATTTTTTAGAATGGTTTAATTACTTAAAATTACAAAAATGTCAAAAATTTCATTTCTGGATACACTCAACAACATTTTTGGGTCATTGGCAGAATTTTAAAACATACAAATAACTAAAACTGTATACAGTAGCATTTTTTTAGTTGTGCCATGTAAACGTAATGTTAACACTTCATAAAAACCTAATGTTTTGAACAAAAACCATCCAATTGATTTACGTTCATCACACTCTTTCTTTGCTTGAGTATTTACAAAAGATATTTTTGTTTATTATAGAAAATAGAAACTTCAGAGTATAGATGAAAGCTAAGGAATATATATATATATATATATATATATATATATATATATATATATATATATACTAAATATAGATTATGATAGTGCAATTTGCAATTATTATACATCATAATAAAGTAGCAAAAAGTTCTTTAACCTCACAAAGAAATTGGAAAAGTACCTTTAAAAACGATTTCACATAAAAAAAAATAGGGAATAATACTACTAATTTAATATTATTTTTGCATCAACTCTCTAGAATTTTATGGTAAATTAAAATGACAGCTTGACTCGTTAACTTTTTTTTATTTAAAAAAACAAAATATAAACTCGCAATGAAGCATTATTCATTTTAGAAAAAAAAATACAACAGTAGAGATAATTACAATTATTTCTTCAATTGTTTTAGCCACATGAACCAACATTATCTTGTGAATTGAGTATTTTTTTTTCTAATAAAAAAAAATGCAGAGGTCCCATGGCACTTTCCATAATGGGATAAGTTAAAACCCACATCTTACATTTCCCATGCATGTCATCCACACATAAAACACTGTCTTAGGTGTAAAAGAATTTCTGATTAAGACATAAAGTTATAACCACTTTGTAATATTGTCTTAAATGTCATAAAAACTAAGTGCCTAACTAAAGGACCATTTGTGGCTTTCTTCTTATACGCTCATATATTTTTATTCATTTTAGAGTTTTCAAGCATTAAATATTGTTTTTTATAGCTATATCATTACTATTAATATCTCACCTTTTTTTATGAATTTTATAATAATTAGAACTGTCAAAACGAATAATTCGATTTGATCTACTACAGGTTGATTACTTAGTGAACCAATCAAACTCAGTTCACTTATTAGCAAGTCAAACAAATTTCAACCCGTATCGATCCACTACGGATTGGTAGGTTAAACGGGTTGACTCACAAGCTCACTTAATTAAATTTTTTTTTAGTCAAAACTAGTTTATAATTCTAATTAAAATCTAAATAAACTTTAATACAATCAAAATACAAACAAAAGTAACAAAAACACAAATTATCTATGTGTTAGCTAAAAAAACAACTCAAATACAAAGTCCAACCTAATAAAAAACTTGTGTGACTCTTTATTTGCAGTTGGTGAGCCAATCCAACTCACAACGGGTTCAACCCGAGTGAGCCAGGTCAGAAATCAATCCGTATTAAAATTTGTAAAAAAATTTCAACTTAACTCAGACCCGAATCTATGGTAAGCCAAGTTGGTTCACGGATTCCGATCTATTTTAACATCTCTATTAATAATTGTTATTTTTTTTACAAGAATATCTCTAAATTATTTTATCATGATGATTATTGTATTTTTAGTGTTATATACATTACATTGTGGATTTGTTTAGAATTCAAAAGTCATATACAACGACGATACGTTCATCCAAGTTGACGACGGTCAACGACCCCAACTTTAATTAAAAAAAGAAAAAATGTGTGTACGGTATAATTTATATAAAATTATCTTCGATAAATAACTGTATTTTCTGACAAAAAAAAAAAATCTCTTTCTATGAGCCGAAGAAGCTTTTCTCCCGTGACTAAAAATTAGACTATAGCATGATGGAGTTTTGCCTGCCAACAACATCTTCATTTGTCTCATGTGAAAGATTATGGTCATGGTCATGTCATCAATTAGTGATAATTACTAAACACAAGTTAGAACATGGGACGAAGTTTCTCTATAATCTTTTAAGAAAAATAATATAAAATAAAAACTGAAATTATTTTTTATTTATCTATGTATAATTTTATTTTTTTAATAAACTTATACAACAACACGTGTAAAGATGAGTTAATACAAAACATTTGTGCCTTTATATATTTTAAGATAAAACCCACGTAAAGCACTTCTATGTGCTAATATGAGATGGATGTAATGTAACGGTTCATGTGGAGGCCACCATACAAATAGCAGAATATACGGTTACAATTATTTTTTCTTAAAAGAATATCTTATTAACAAGATGATAAGAATTTAAGTTTGAGTCTGAATTTTATATTGGTTAAAAATGAGAAAGTAAAATACTATATCATAAATTTACTATTTTAAATTTTTGATTGAAAATAGTATCGATGTTTTATATAATTAAATTTAGGTGTCGTTAGTATTTATTCTCTTTAAATCTAACACAAGATTTTTTAAACAAATATTTTATTTTTCGTTTAGTTTTGAAATTTCCCTTATTGATATAAAATATGCAGTTGTAATAAATATTAAAGTTTGGAAATAAACTTATCTAGTTCCTATATTAGTACAACTGACTTAAAAAGAATATTAAAATAATGGTTGTCTCAAGTAGTCAGATAACTGTGTCTGTTTAACATTTTCGATAAGTTTATTTGATTTTCTCTGTAGCAAACAACCATAACTTTTACGGTATCATGGACAATAAATTATTCATAAAGTATATGAAGAAACTGAAGATTGTTAATGGTTTAGGCCATTGTGCCATATAAAATTACAACACAGACATTGTGGGAAATAAAAAGTAGAAAAACACTTCAATTGCATTTTAATTAGTGTCCAAGACATGAAGTGTTGTTGTTGTTGGGTAAGGGATTTACAAAATTAACTTCAAATAAAATCACTCTTCATTTTTTTTTTGTTCATTCTCCTTCAAACACAACCACGAGTTAAACTATTTTTTTTTTCTGTTAATAAAATAGTATTTCTATTTTTTTAATTGAATATACTTAAAAGTTAAAAGGAATGTGATATTTGTATGAATGTTCTTGCTACGCAAATTATTATTAAAAAAAAAAAGTTAACTATATAGTTGAACATAAACACCCAACAGTATAAAAGTATAAAAGTACGCAAGTGTTAACTATATCAAGAGTATTGCTATATGATACCGATTAATAATAATTAATAAACATATAATTTTGAGAAGTATGATATTAAATGAATTATAATTTTAATAAGTTTTATTTTATTTTTAGGGAATTGATATACAATTGTTAATTCATAATTTTTGTATGTACAAGAAAAAAAGTTAAAAAATAATTTAATAATAAAATAATTTTAACGTTTGTTGTATTTTTTTTAAACCATTTTTCTTTTATTTTAGTGTTGTAAAAAATAAAATATAATTAAATGTAAAAAATAACAAACAAAGCAACAAATGAAAAAAAAAACCCGGTATATCAATTATCAAGTGATAAATTTTTAAATATTTGAAATGTTTAAAGAAAACAATTAAAATTATTTAAAAAAAGAAAAACGTTTAAAATGTATCTTTCAAACATTTTAAAATTCCACATTTTTAGTCTTTTCATTTCAAATTTTTATTGAAAGACGATTTTCAAATATTAAATATCTTTGCTTGTGATTTTCAAGTGTTTAATATATTTACTTGTTTCTTGGTACATAAGTTAAAAATTATAAAGTATTTATTTTGTATTTAAAAAACAATTATAAGAATAAAATAAAAAAACAAAATATTTATATTTTTAAAAATTTGTTATATAAATTTATATTATTTTAATTAATTGAGTTAATTATTTCAGATGATATAAATATAATAAAATTAAATATTACTAATTATATCTTAATAAAAACTACCTTAAGACATCGTTAACATTTTTTTATTAATTAAATAGTATTTTAAAATTAAATTTAAAGGAAATATAAGTTACAATGGAGTGATTGAACGTTAAAGAAATATACATTGATTATTTAAATCATCAATTCACATTCATTAATATATTTAATGTAATAAATGTATTTCCAACCACATTTAATAGAAAACAGTTTATCAATTACATATCATGTGAGACTTGTTCTTGACTAAGAGAAAATAAAATAAAATATTTTAATTGTATACTACCATATGAATATTGAGTATTGATACATGCTTTTACTATGAATTTTGGATTATGTTTTAAAATGTAGTCTATATGTTTAAGTATGCAGATAGGAGTTGCACAGTAAATAAATATTAATAAAACTAATTTATAATAACACATAAGGAGCATTTTTTTTTCACATTTTATAATACCAAATTTACTTTTAATCATTATTTTAGAATATTTTTTTGTCTTAAATTATTATTTAAAAAAATTATATATATTTTTTTAATACTATATTTAATAATTATTTTAAAAATAAATTATATATTTGTTATTGATTTTAATTTAAATTTTTTAAAAATTAAAAAATATAAACACGCATACACGATATCATCTGTGTGCTAGTATTATATAAAAAAAGACTATAAACCTTTTTTCTTAGGAATTTGAGATATATATAAACCTTTTCGTTAAGTAAATGTTTGAGAATGGTTAGCTGCAACCTTATAAAACAGTTCGGAAAAGGAAAAAAAATTAATATGTGAAATTGGCTAGTAAACATTTATATAATACATGAAATATCATATGAAAAACTTGTTTTTTTATATATAAATATATAAGTGCGAGCCAAAAAGAGAAAAAATCATACAAGTTTACACATCGTTCTGTTGGAAATTACTACCACCCTATTATATTATAATATCTTTAATTTTATTGGAAAAAAGGTTAATGTGTTGTTTCCTACACGAATATTAGTATTACCATTGCTTATTCTTTTTATATTTTTTGTTCTTGTTAAAGAATGAGAAAAAAGAATAATTGATTAGTAATAACATTTTTATCATTTAGTGGAATTGGTACTAGATACATATTTCATTATGGATAATCCACTTAACAATGTCAAGCATGAAAAAACTATATGATACAGAGCACGATGAATAATAGTAATTTATGAAAAGTAAAATAAATAATTAATGAAGATGTATAAAATTAAATTCGAGTATTTAATATTTATAGGTTATAACAGAGGCATGGCAGGATCTGTAATTGGTGATAATTTGGAAGCATGAAGTTGGGAACAGCGAAACATAAAAGAGTGGAGACCACGTGCACCTCACTACATGGTTTCTGTGTTATCCTCTTTCGCCTTGCACTTGCCTCATTTAATATCAATGAATTTATGTTCAGTGTTCACGGTTCCAATGCAGAAGAAAGATGGAATATACTCCTTACCCTTCTTTCGTAATTGCCTTTTTCCTTTAACAATTAATCTCCTTATTAATCCTTAAATCACGTTATTAGCATCTTCCTGTGTTTTTTCTTCAATGCTGTTTGGTACTGATGATACCTCTTTTTTGCTTTTTGCTTTTTCTCTCTTCCTTTTCAACCTCCCAACTTCCTATCTAACCAACCAACAACACCATCTTTTTGTCACCCATCAAGAGATTCCTTTTTTTTTTTCTCTTGGATAATTTTTTTTTTATTTTCTTTAGTTCTTAGATATTTAAAAAATTATAGTTTGGGTATATTCTTAGTTTTATATATTAGTCAGTTTTAAATTTATAAAATTAAATATTAATGCTTTTAAAAATAAAATTTAAAAAATTTAAGTGTTTTTTGTCTCAACTTTTATTATAAAAGTTAGAATTACTCCATTTTCAAAACTCGAGTTCCAATTTAGTCTCTCAATCTTAGAATTATGTGAATTTAGTTTTCTTAATCAAATTTATTAAATTTATTTGACGTCTTAAATATGTTTTATGATAATTTTTTTATTAATTTTAAAATAAATATATGTCAAACTGTATAAACAATTCAAATATTATAATGAAATGCATTTGAAAAGTTAAATAAAATAAAACAAAATTTGGTTGTAAAAAATGATTAAATTTATTTAAAATTAAAAGACTAAATTGAATTAAAATTTCAAAAAAAATTTAATTTTAATTTTCATTATAAATTGAAAAAACACATTTAATAAAAAACCTAATCTTTATTATAAATTTTCAGTTAGTCCATTCAATACTTACTTAGAACTGTTATCTTATTCTGCTAATTTTATTAAAAAAAATTTAACTTTATCAAATATATTTAATTATTATTTTTATCTTAAACATACAAAATAGTAAAGAGCCCAAACTGTCCCTATGTTACAGTGAAGACACTATACCATCCACAACAGTCATAAGTAATGGTATGAAAATTGTGTTAATAAGTTAATCAGTGAACGAAATAAAATAACATTTACATATTAATAGAAAAGTTTAAGAATATATAGTTAACTAAAAATATAAAAAAAATAACTTTCAATAAAAAAATCTTAATAAACACTCTATTTATAAATATAAAATATAAAACAAAATTACGCCGTGATTAAATATAAAAGATATATTATCATAATTGATCGTAGAATCTTTTCACATAATTTATATATTACTTACTTAATTTTTGTATCCCTACCTATGCTAGGTCCTATTAAACTTTGGTAAGTGGGTTTCATTTGTTGGCAAACTCAGAGGGCAACTGTTCATGCACATTGCTTCAACTACTTACCGGTGCCAGCTGGCACACCATTAAATAACTCTCTTACATTCATTCCCTACTCTCACTCAATACCTTCTACAAAGGCAACATGTCGTGTGACGCCGTTACAGTTTTACAGTCCGTGAAACCGAGGGTGGCATTGTCGTAATAACAGGTTAAGACGGAGGGTACTTTGGTTGTGTGAGGTGGCATCACATGCGGTCAAGCTCTGCACTGCACAAAACAGCACCGAACCGAAACTGTGAGCGATAAGAGCAAGAGAGAGACAAAGAGTGATTCAGAAGCGCTCCTTTGCGCATAGCAATGTCTGTCATCACCTGAATTCTATGCTCCTTTTTTCCTCTCTTCTCTTTCGTGTAAGTAAGGCTCCTCACAAGCCAATGTTAACGAAAACAGTAACCACTCGCTGCATTTGCGTCTGATTGATGCATTCCGTGAGATGAAAATGTGTAATCATGCATACCAACTCGCTTCTCAACTCAGTTGCTTTATTTCCTTCTTTTTATAAAGTTAATCCATACATAAATAGATTGAACAGGATTTGGATGTGTTTACTATTTTAGTTACAGATTTTACGCTGGAATGTAGTGATCTTATCTCATGTTTCTTCAGCTTCAAGATTTTTTTTGTTTATTTGTTTTCTTGACTGAGTTAATTGTATTTGCCATTTTTTCCGGCGTGGCTGTGTCTGAATAGTTGAGATCTCAAAGCCAATGCTATTTTTTGAGGAACATTTTCTGCGGAATGCTTGATCCGGCCTGAAACATTCATTTCCTGTTTCGCCTGCCTCGTCTTGGTTTCCTGTTTCGCCTCGTCTTCGACTTTCGCTGTGGGACTGTGTGAGTGGAGCAGTCAATTTTATTATTAGTTAAAGGTATATTCTCTTACAAGGAATAAATAATTTTCGTGCATGTTTTTTTTTTAAATGATGAATATTTATTCCAATTTTTTAATGATCACCGGTATAATTTGTTCCATTTTTTGATATTATTTTTAAGAATTTATTCCGATTGTCATGATGAGATTAAGGATTGAATTGCATGTTCGAAAGGAACTGATGTGACTGGATTTTAGGTTGACTTGCAGAGAGCATGGCGTCATGGGATCAAATAGGGGATCTTGCGAATGTGGCCCAGTTGACTGGTGTAGACGCTGTGAAGCTGATTGGGATGATTGTGAGAGCTGCAAGCACTGCACGGATGCATAAGAAGAACTGCAGGCAGTTTGCACAGCATCTGAAGTTGATTGGGAATTTGCTGGAGCAGCTCAAGATCTCAGAGCTGAAGAGGTACCCAGAAACTAGGGAGCCTCTGGAGCAGTTGGAAGATGCCCTCAGAAGGTCTTATATATTGGTCAATAGTTGTCAGGACCGTAGCTACCTCTATCTGCTGGCTATGGGCTGGAACATTGTTTATCAGTTCAGGAAGGCTCAGAATGAAATTGATAGATACCTGCGTCTTGTTCCTCTCATTACTCTTGTGGATAATGCTAGAGTCAGGGTATCTGCTTCTATTTTTGTTTTTGCTGTGTTCGATTATATGCTATCTCTAGCTGTGAATGATCTTTTTTATTGTTGATCACTCCTAAACTAAAGAACTTGGCTTAAATAACATTTACTTCAATTCTGTTGTTGAAAGTCATATCAAGATTCACACTTTAAGACATTCTTATACAGAAAAGGGCCCCTGTTTCTTCATTAGATGTATCCACACAATTATGTCCCTTGATGCTGTGTCGTACTATTTGGTACGAGGACAACAAAGCATTTCTTGTAAATTATGGTTGAACTCATTAGTCTGGTTCCTTCTGTATTGTGATCCTGTGAATAGAGTCAAGCAATACTTTTGCTTTTACCTTAGTTTCCAATCAGCACCGGCACCACTATAAAATAGGGCACTAGCCCAAGTTGTAAGCCATCAACCAATTAATCAAATCCCTGTTTCTCTACTGTGAGTGTGTATGTGTATATATGTACATGTGTATGCGAGTGTGGCTGTTGTGAAAAATTTTTATTTCTGGATTGTGCGAATCTCAATATTTATGAGGATTATGAACTGCTCTGTCAATGTAATGGTAGCATCTGCTATTATAAATTTGGTATGAAAATATGGTTAACAATCTATTACTTCTCTCATTCTCTGGAATATTCAGGAGAGACTTGAAGTTATTGAGATGGATCAACGTGAATACACATTGGATGATGATGACCAAAAGGCGCAGACAGTTATTTTTAAACCAGAACCTGACATAGATGACACTGCTGTGTTGAAAAAAACACTATCCTGTTCTTATCCCAACTGTTCTTTCACTGAAGCGCTTAAAAAAGAAAATGAAAAGCTTAAATTAGAGCTACAACGGTCACAAGCAAATTTGGATATGAATCAGTGTCAAGTTATTCAACGTTTACTAGATGTCACAGAAGTTGCAGCCTATTCTGTTCCAGAGAAGTCTTCCCCAGAGAAAAATCACAAGAAAGAGGAATACAATTATTCTAAAGACCACAGTGACAATGAGCATTCATCTGATGAAAAACATCATGCAAAAGTTGATAAGCATTCACAGTCAAGGTTATTCATTTCTCTCTTCCTCGACTTCAATGTTTTTGTAGGTTCACTCAGGATAGCTAGTTTACCAAAAGTCAGAATACATATGTGAATTTTTAACCTTACCCCTCTGTCATCTAGGAAGTCAATTTAGTTTTGACTACTCTAAAAGTTCCTGCTTCTTCCATTCCATCCCTTTATTCCAGTCGGATGCTATCAACAATAGCTATTTCTAATAATTTGTATATCTTTACCATTCTTATTACTAACTCATATTGATCCCAACAGATATTCAGTTGCGCAAAAGGATCTAGTATCAGCTGGGGGTTCTTATCAGGAAGAAGATTGGCACACTGATTTACTTGCTTGTTGTTCTGAGCCTTCACTCTGTATGTTCTCTCTTGCTTGATTTTTTTTAGGTTCTGTTTACCATTTACTCTTCTGAGGTTTATTACCTGCATATTATTGCTCAGTGTTTTTGTAGCCTTATCAACGAATGGTAATGCCTTTTCTTGTTCATTTCCAATATGTCAGCGCCACTAGTTTAGTAGTCTGTAACCCTTTATCATGCATGGTGCTACAAAATCCCAGCCACAAATCCGTGTTCCTTTTGCCATCAAATTGAGGTTTATTTTTCAAACTTTTTAAACTATTTAACGTTCAGCATGTCTCTGTTGAGGTAAAATGTTTCGGTGGTCCGCCTTCCTTTGTTTGGGATCTACTCAGTTGAAATACTTGTTTAATTTGACTTTCTTTCTCTTTTACAAAATTTTAATTTTCTCAAGTTACACTAATAGGAATGTGGTTTTGCATGATATGCTGCTCAACACTAATTGGATGAAATAGACAGCTGCATGAGAATTAGAAAATAGGATATATAAGACTGAAGCTTAAGTCAAAAGTTACCGTATAGTTATAAGCATGTTAATGTTTTATACAACTGAGTATTGGGTGGTAAAAGTATAACGACAAAATAGGGTCGATTTAGCATAGAAGAAAATGTTGGGTTAATCGGTGCTCATACTAGACAAGATAGGACTATGAATGAATGAAATATATGGACACTTGGGGTCATACCTACTCAAGAAAAAAATGGTAGAAGCTTCTCTTTGGTAGTTTGGACTTATGTGGGTATGTCTTGAAGAAACATCAATTAGGAGAATAGATTAGATAGAGGTTACACTATCTCTAGTTAGAGTAACCATTTAGAAAGAATTAGAGGTCAATGGTTTGTCAAGGGATAGCGTCATAGAGCTTTGAAAATCTCTTATGTTGTGATTGGATAGAAATTATCGTAAGAACTGGACATCTGTCCTTTGAATGAAAAAAAAAAACGTGGAAATAGTACACATAAAAATAAGTTAGCTCAGGAGAGCATCCAATACCTGTGTACTTCCAATTCCTAATAACAAGTATAACATTTGCACTGCAGGTATGAAGACATTCTTCTATCCATGTGGAACATTTTCAAAGATTGCTTCTGTTGCAAGAAACAGGCCCATATGTAAGTTAGCTATGATATAATGTGTTACTATTAAATGGATCATGAATCTTTCTTATGGGCCTTTAATAGCTGAAGTCTTGTGTGCCCTTTCTTTTGTTGTGGAGACCAAAGATGATAAAGACTCAGACCACCCAGGCCCATGCAGACCCACTATTTGGAAAGCCTTAATTTTAATAAATTTAGTTAAAACATTGTTTTGAGGACAGCCTCTGTAGTATCATGGTGACATCTTGTGCCACATAATCCCATGTTCATCTAATTTGACATAATAATGACATGCTTTTATGTAATTGAGAACTTTTCCATAAGTTAAAAGTTAATGCTAAGGGTTCTCAGTTACAAAACTTTCTCTTTGCTTGTTATTCTTACCTTCAATCTGGTTGGTTTGAAACACTATGAGCATTATTGAGGCTTTGTTACTACGATTTCAGCTTCTTCTTTTTTTTTTCAGCCTCTGGAGAAGCATGTAATGACTTGATGGCATATTCATTAATTTTGTCTTGTTGTTGCTATACTTGCTGCGTAAGGAGGAAACTTCGGAAGATGTTGAACATCACAGTAATACTTCCTTCCTTCTCTGCATAAATATGACATCTCATTCCCTCTTTTTTGGTACAACTAGTGTTTGGGATTTTTGGATATCATAAGCTTTTAAGATGCACATTGCATATTCATTGTAAATGTCTCATATTCTACTGGACATGTTCCATAGTGCCCACCTTTTTTTAAGCATGGTCATATTATTCAGTATTATTAATCCATGTTTATGCAATTCGTACCAACTCTTATTATTAAAAGTAGGTTCTGTTCATCCAATTTTCAAGTCGAGTTAAAATTATAGATGTGTCAAAATTTGAGCACTGGAATTAGTATGATGCATACACATTTGTTGGTTTCTTTGAATTTTTTTACCCACAGCTACTTTCTATGCTAGGGGGGCTTTGTCGATGATTTCCTCTCTCATTTGATGTGTTGCTGCTGTGCCCTTGTGCAAGAATGGAGAGAAGTGGAGATCCGTGGGATCAGTGGTATGTCCTCCTAATTCCTCAAATTGCTTTAATATAATATTGGGAACTTCATCTTGTTCAAAGTGCTAATTCACCTAGTAGGTGTCATGATCGTCCTTCATTTTCTCAGCAAAACCTGTTGAATTTGGATCTGGCTTATTATCAATTTCTCTGTACTGTCTCATTTTCTGATATTAAACCATTTTGCAGGTCCTGAGAAGGCCAAAACAAGCCCTCCACCATCTCAGTACATGGAATATTAACTAAGAAATGAAATCATCATTGGTTTGTTTGCGAATTCAAGGTGACTTGGAGACCATGGTAAATTGTAGAGGCTATCTGTATTAGAATTCACAGGAAGGCAGGAATTATGTATTTTTATTCTCACCGCACCTGGCCTTGTTTTAACTATGTATAGATAGTGACTTTATTTCATTGTTCTCGAGAAAAGTTGTTTCTAGATATAGTTGATGCTGTATCATAAACCTATTTTCCCCCCTGGTTTAATATAGTCCGAGTTAATTTATTGGCATGTTTTCTCATGCGTACAACTGAAACCTTTCATCTATTTATGTCATTACTCATTTGATTAGCTAACCCTAGGTTTTGTTGATATCGATTAATATTTACTTCATACACAAACGAAAAATAAAGTTGAATGCAGAGGTGTTGATTTTTTAAGGTGGTGAGTAAAAATGGATCAGCCTTGACATATTTATTCATCATTTGTTCTCTTTTAACAAGTCATTTCTGTTCAGTTCGGTTAAATGATTTTTGCAGTTCGACCATTTTATTCTGCACCAATCCGAAAAGTTGCTATCTTTCATTTGGTGAATATGAAAAGTTTTCATTCTGGTCAATATTAGTACGTGCACGAACTTATTGCCCTCGTACTCCTCGAACGAACTAGTCGAAACCAAACTGACCAAAACGCCCCACAGCGGATACTATAACTATACGACAGTGGTAGGTAATTGCAATCCCTTGTCTCTGTTGTGTTTGAATTGACCCAAAGAAAACGAAACAGTACAACACATGGTTCCAATCTCATATGTCCATGGCAATTGCACTTCAACTGGTACTGAAATTCAAACCAAGCACCCCTGCAACAGCTTTTAATGAACTCTCCACTCAAGCCATTCTTCCCACACTTTCCATTTTTGCCGTTTTGTGACCCCTTTTCGGTGTCTGGGAATTTCTTCTTCTTTTTTTCTTTAGATTTTAAATTTTTCTTATTTCTCCATATTTCGTTATATTGTTGTGTTACCTGATTGATATTCGTTATTTCTTCAACTAGTATTTTGTTGTGTCCATCCAAAAATATATGAATCAACCCAACCCACCCAGTGAATGTTTTAGAGTGTTTGGATACCTATTTGAGGGCACAGACTTGGATTTGCTCATTCTAATGCACTGATAGGGAAAACAGCCAGACTAGTGAATTTTAAAAAAGGATAAAGATAGTTTAACCCAACTTTTTTGATCCACTTTTAATTCACTTCTTCAATCACTATTAGATCATTTATTTTGATTCTTTCAAGTGATATAATGTGATGATCTAATGGTGATTAAAGTAATAAGTTAAAAATATATCAATAAAATGAATTAAAGTATCATTGTCCTTTAAAGAACTTGACTTGGATCGAACTTTTCAACATTTTAAACCCTAAACATTATTAGGCTTTCTAAAGTTGTATTTTTTCACGTTGAAATAAGTATAGGAAAGAATATTACTTCGAATAAATAAGCTATTTATAACATAATTAAAAGAGAATTCTTTTTCTTGCTGTACACAAATTTTTAACACTTTTATCTTTCAAGTAATCACTAGTTTAAATTTAATTATTTTTTAAATTAAAATTATCATTTTATCATTTTATTCTTCAAATATTTTTTTTAACTAAAATAACTATGTAAAAAAAAAAAACAAAAACGTGTGTTTTCACTACTCAACCATAATTTTCATATTTCATTTTTTTCTGAGGTTAAAGTAACCCCATGTCAGTTGCTAAAAAAAAAATTGGTTTATTAAAAGTTCCAAAAGGTTTACATGGCATTTGAGTTTCTTAACCTTTAAAAAACGGATTTATTGCATCAGAAATAATTTGTTATTATAAAAAAAAATATTAATCCTTAACCTTCGGATCAAGATACTGGGAAAATAAAACTATACTACTAGGTGTTTCATCGATCTACCTGAGTAATTTTTTTTAATTCACAGCGTATATACATTTAAGGACTTATTTATTATTATTTGTATGGTAGGGTGACAATGTGATATGAGTCGTGAAAGCGGACTTGTAAATATAAAAAAGTGTGGGACAAATTAAATTTTTGGATCCATTGGTCCATTTTAACCGGTCTGTATAGCACAAGTAAATTTAAATTATAAAAATAAATTTTGTATTTTTAATATTAAACGGAAAGATAAATACTTTATAATGCAACCATTGTTATTTGTATTAGTTACATATGTATAAATATAAATGTTATTAATTACATATTCAGATAAATGTATGAACCTAACCTGATTAATGATTTTTAGAATTTTAATAGTCATAATTGGAAAATCAACATTCAAAAAGTATAATTGTATAATTGTTATTTTTTTTAACTAATATTCTATTGGTTACGTCTAAAGTACATTTTTGTTTTTTGTTTTTTTGATATATTATATTATACTTGTTAATTCAAAATAAAAAAATAAACAATCCTTATGCATATCATATGTTATGTGGGACAGAAGAAGAGAGAAAAATTAGCGCGCATTTCTTTTGCGATGGGACAACAAAACCTAGTTTAATGTAGGTGACTCACATTACCACCCCTATTTTGTGGTTATTAATTTTCAATGATATTTCTCCTAAGATCAAAAGAGTTCAAGGTTAACTACTAATGTTTGTTAATTGTTAGGTTTGACCTTTAATAATATGTTTAAAAAAAGTTAAAATAATGAAGTTTATTTTGTCTCATTTATGGTGAGTGGATGAGGTTTTCTAGGTTAGGAATGAGTGTAATTTTCGAAACCTTTAAAAGAGAGAAAGGAAAAAAAAATTGGTTGAAATATTTACCAAGTGGTCTCAATGAAATTACGTTTATCGCGTTGTTTATTATTGGATAATTTGAAATTTTGATTACAAGTTTGTGATGATTTTTTATTTTGACCTTTGGAATCGTCAAGTGAAAGTCTATTATTAGAAAAATCAATCTTGTTCTATTTTAGTTTTTTTTTCTTCATAACTAAGAGCATTATTGTTTTGATGCATTGACAGATTGTAAATATTTGTTTGTGTTTTTCGATTTGACACCAAAACCTAGAATAAAATGAAATATTTTGTCAAGACAAAAAAGTCGTATACAATAACAAAAAAAAAACACACACACACATTAATGAAATAAGAGAAAAAAAAAAAAAAAAAACAAAAAAAAAAACAAAAAAAAAAAAAAAAAAAAAAAAAACAAACAAAAAAAAAAAAAAAAAAAAAAAAAAAAAAGAATGACCTAATTGCAATCCTGAAGAGAACAAACCTTACTAGACACAAAGAAGAAGAAAATCCTAGAAATTCAAGACAAGAGTACTAAACACTAAAAATTAAAGATCTATTAACCTTGGTTAGGACAAAAACCAATAGGAAGCATGAGAAATCTCAATACATTCCAACAACAAAATATCTTAATAACAACTAATACAAAAAAAGATAATGATACTTTAATCTATTTTTTTGACCCACTTTTAATTCACTACTTCAATCACCATTAGATCATCACATTACATCACATCACTAAAAAAATAAAAATAGATGATCTAATGGTGATTGAAGTAATGAATTAAAAGTGAGTCAAAAAAAGTTGATTAAAATATAATTATCCTATAAAAATAACAGAAACTTCAATAAAACATCATCTAATCCATGGTCACAACATTGACCTTCAAAGAAACCCAACCATTGTTGAGATATACCAAATAAAGGATTTGGAGATTAAGCGCAATGGACATGGGGTTGGAATTATTTTAGTGTGTTATGGAAAACAAAATCCAATGTGGGTAGAAATTTGATGGGTGCAGGAAGCAATAGCTCCATGTAGAAATATGGTGACAAAAGCGTATAATGAAAAAAAAAACTTTAAAAGAAAAGCTTAACAATGAGTTAAGATTAGGAAAATTGATTTGGGGTGACTATTAGAGTGAAAAGAAGGTTCCACAGTGAGTTTGAGACAACGAATAAAATATTGGTTAGAAAATGTTACAATTATTGTTAGTCCAAAGAAACATTAACATTTTTCTTCAATTCAAAAAGTTAGTGTTTTGTACCCACAAAAAGGGATAAAATTGAATATGAATATGACACCAATTGATATATAGTTCTACACATAATTTCTCAACTTTTTGTACTATTTATTGTAGATTTTGTAAATTTTTTCTGATGTAAGAGGACAAAGTGGCTCATTTTTTATTCAACGTGTGACAAAGGATGCAATATGAGAACAAAATCGATAAGAATTTAATAGACCCATAACAAATACGAAAATAATAAACAATTAAAAAAAACCTTTATAATTTTTGATAGAATATAATATAAATAGTATTCAGAAACAATTAATCAAAATAAAAGTGAAAGTTAAGAAAAATATGTTATAGACCACACAAATATAATACACATATTTGAAGTTGAACATGTTTAGTTATAACCGATAAATATATGAAGATGACATGTAGAATTTATAGCAACCTTGAAAGGAAAAGATTTTGATACATATTCATTATCTTTAAATCTACACACACAATTGAAGTTGAAAAACATAATAGAAAAAAAAAACAATTTTTAACAACCTTGATTGAAAAAAACTATAATCATGATAAAAAAATGTAATCAATGAAAAACTAACACTAATTAATGTTTGAGTTCATTATTTTTTTTTTACTAAAATAAAATGATATTTTTGTTTCTTATGAATGATATGACGCTATGAGCAACACCAAACACAAATCTAAATCTAAAAGTTTTTATTTTTTTTTAATATTGAAGATGATCTTATAAAAATATTTTATGAAAGTAATAAGAATGTTAGAATTAAATCATGTAAAAAAAAGTTAAAACTTACCGTATTGAAATCTTTTTCATTATCATTACTTAATGTAATTATAAATTACTTTTGATACATATTAATTCTAAATTATATTATACTCTTAAATTGTGTAATTTAATATTGATTCATTATTAAGCATATATTACTTTATAAACATAGTAATATTTTTCTTCTAAGATGAGAAAATATACTTTAATTTTTAGATAGATCATGATAAGATAAAATGTATCACAGTGAGATATAAAAAATGTACTCTTTAAGATAGAATATTATAATAATAAAGTCTCTCTTAGATATATGTGAATTTTTTCTATAAAAAATAAGAGTTGATACAAATTTCAAAGTTTTATATAAAAAATATTCTTTATAGGAATGAAAAAGTATCTATCATTCTAGTAATTTTTCTTTCAATCCAATATTTTTCATATGCTACTATTTTCTTAAATGATTTATGAATTAACAAACATAATTATTATATATTACTACTATATCTTTCGCTAGTTTTCTTTTTAATATCCATAGTTTTTTACTCAATTGTTTTTTTATTGAAATCATAACTATTGCGGTTTCTAATAATATCTACAACAACAAATAGTTTTTTCATTTTTTTCCACCACTTGAAGTTTTCTGTCTATCTTACATGTTTCGTGAATAACAACTTTACAAAAAAAAAAAGCACTACCTTAACAGTGATTTTTAGAATATATCCTTTTTAAAAAAATTTCAAATAGAAGTAATACTTTTTATTTTTTTCTCTTTTATCATTGAAAATTAAATAAAATTCAAAATAAATAAATAAATACTATAAAAGTTTAAAATATCATTTATCGCAAAAATTTGACATTCATTAACCGCTTCACGTAAAAATGCAGAGGAAAAGAGAAAATAATGAGATTTTAAAAATTACATTGAAAATGTACTATAAATGTTAATCTCATAAAAAGTTGAGTTAGTATTAACAGTTGGAGAAAAAATTATTTAATTAACATTCATAAAATATAAAATTGAAAAACATATGAGAGAATATAGTGAAATTAGATAATTAATGTACAAATATGGTTTAAAATTGTTTAAAACTTTAGAAGGAAATTGTTTAAGAAAACTGAATAGTATATTTTTATAGTAATTTAAAAAACACGTGAATATCTATTTTCTCCCTCAAATTTTTGTAAATGAAAGAATGGTGAAGTAAAACAACTATTCGATAAGCTTTATTTAAATAATCGAATTTTGAGTTTTTGTTTAAGCAAATTAAATTCAATTATACTTAGAATTATTCATGCCTTATTAAAAGAAATATAACCCTCGTGACTTCTAGGGGAAGCTAAAACAAAATAAAAAAGCAAGAAAAAAAAAACATATGGCCGAAATAATCAAGCATCTCCACATAAAGAGAAAAATCCATAACTCATTTGGCAATACAAAGTTGAAAAAAAAAATCCGAAAATCATAAGAAATAATTTCATGTACATAGATAAAAAAAAATGATAATAAATGTTTACTAATTATTTTTTAAAACATTTTAAACAAACTAACCCATTAGTAAATTTTTTAATAATGTCGTCAATCAATAAAATTATTATTTATATATTTATTAATAACTATTATTTGCGATGAATAACTGTTGGATAGACACGAGGGCGTGATGATGATCTTACGGATAAATCAAACCTAACGTAACCAGAGAGAGAGAGTTGGTCTTCTTGCACTATAAATAAAGCCCGAGTGAGTTATTTGCCTTTTCATCTCAATCAGAGAAAAGTTAGGGTTCGTGACTTTCCCTTTTCTTTCGTTTCTTTCGTTCGGAATCATAATCATCATCGTCGACATATCATCATGTCATCGGCGAGGAAGATCACCCTGAAGAGTTCCGACGGGGAGGCGTTCGAGGTGGACGAGGCGGTGGCGCTGGAGTCGCAGACCATAAAGCACATGATTGAGGACGACTGCGCCGACAGCGGCATCCCTCTCCCAAACGTTACCAGCAAGATCCTCGCCAAAGTTATCGAGTACTGCAAAAAACACGTCGATGCCGCCAATCCCGACGACAAACCTTCTGAGGAAGATCTCAAGGCCTGGGACGCTGATTTCGTCAAGGTCGACCAAGCCACGCTCTTCGATCTCATCCTGGTCAGTTAACCTTTTCCAAAATCTTTTGAATTTTAACCCTAGAATTTTGTTTCAAATCATACTAGATAGTATCTTCAATCTTGAAAACTCTCATATATTAGTCTCTGCATGTATCTTTGTATATTAGTAAAATATATCACATCTCACTAATTAGTATCTGTGTATTCTAGCAAAATATGTCAATGTAAAGACTAAATTGATTGATATTTAATACTCGGGAGACTGTTTCTGCAAATTTGTTACTAAATAATAATTATTTGATTATTTAGGAACTAGGATAGTACTTAGGTATCTAGTTGATGATTTATTCTTCTCGTTTATGCGCTATGGTGCTCTGTAATTTATGGAGCTGGTGTTTAATGTTTGGGAATCTGTTTTTTTTTTTTTTTCGTTTTTGCGTGTGGTTGTCATTACTTGCTGTGATCCGTGGTGATGCTGGTAGGTTCTTCGAGTTGTGTGTAGCTGCAAACTTGCTATCGTGCGAATTATGTGACCTGATGTTTTCTATTGACCGTGTCTGAGATTTTAGATGATTTTTGTGGTTGGTTGAGTTTGATGCAGTGTTAGGGGTTGCTGTTTTGTTGTGCTTGTATTGGCTCACATGAAAATGAACGGTTTATTTATTATATCTAAGGGTGTAAGGTTGTCTAATTCTGTAATTGTCTCTTGAACTCTTGCGAGTTTACTATACTGGGTAGAGAAAACTGAGTTAACTCTCTATCAAACCATTTTCTGACAACTTGGGTAAACTTTTGTGAACTTGCTTAAACCCTCGCTTCAAGATGTGAGTACGAGTTTGAAATTAATGTTATTTGTTCCCTTCATCGACTCTATGATGACGGTGTTTTTATTAGTACCCAAAATATTTAAAGAACTTAATTTTTTTTGAAGCATTTTCTCTTTAAGAAATTATGTGCTTATGAAATTATATATGATTTGATCATTTGTGTGTTTAATCTTATTTACCAATAATGTACTATCATACTTATTGTGGTTTGGCACTTTTATTTATCGTGAATTTGAACTATTGAATTATTGTTGTACTAAATGAATTATGTTATGCGTGTGTTTCATTAATAGAGTTTTAATATTATTATCTATAATAGGAAAACTCTTACATTCTGGGAGTCACATTTAAGAGTCATGTTTATGGAATTTCTACGAGTTTATTTATCTTTTCTGAGCGGACTGGTATGTGCTGCTACCTGGAAAAAATTAATTTCTCTAAAACATTATTAGGTAACCCAATTTGCGCGTTTGTAATTAGAGTCTGAACTCGTAGAGGTGAACTGTTTCCTTAAGATTGTTGTGTTCCCATTAAATTTTGGGAATTTTTATTGTGATTCATTCAATGCTGTAGTTTCTTGTGCATCTCATATTCGTCTGTAAATTCTTCACCAATGGCTGAGGTCTCCTGCATTTATTTCTAAAATGAAGATCACTTTAGAGAAATAAAATCTATACCTTTTAATAGTTTGCAAATTGCAATGCCATTCACAGAAAACGACCTGCTTTTGAATCAACTTTCCTTAATTACGCCTGTGCTTTTTCAAGTTGTTCAACGATCTCTACTCCTAATTCTTCTGAGTTTCAAATATTCATTTCATGAAAGTAGTATCTCTTTCCATTCATTTCAAGATGCGTATGATACCTTCCCCAACCAAACACGAATCTCTTGATTCATTTGGCTCGCACTTAATTCTTTATCTGAAATTTCCCATTTTTTATGTAATGTGCCTATCCTCTCATCTCTATTAAGAGTGAAAACAATAACTTGGTAACTTAGAATTGCTATTACATTTCCTTATTCTCCTTCCATGTATGGATGGATCACTTGAGCGAAGGATTGCCTTATCTACTCTATTTCTTTACTAGTTGAAGTCTTGGAATTCCTACTACTTTTCGTTTTTTTTCATGTTTGGATAATTTGTGAAATGGAAAACTAATATAGGACTCCTACAAGGGAAGAAAATTTGAAATGAACTTCTTTTTATTTTAATGTCATAGTAGGTTATGAAGAATCTCGTCCCAATGTATATTCTGTTTATTTAGTAGGCTAAGTCTACACTTTTGCGTATTAATGAGACAATTTTGCTTTTAGGCTGCGAACTACCTGAACATCAAGAGCCTGCTGGATCTTACATGCCAGACTGTAGCAGACATGATCAAGGGGAAGACTCCAGAGGAAATTCGCAAGACCTTTAACATTAAGAATGACTTCACCCCTGAGGAAGAAGAGGAAGTTCGTCGGGAAAATCAATGGGCATTTGAATGATTTTGTTAAGCTCAAAAAATCTGAATCAAAGATCTGCCATGTGGTTTTATGCTATGCTTGTCTGTTTTTCAAAGATCTTCCTTGTAGATTTACCTATGCTATATACTTGTTTGTTTTCTATTTCAGACTAATTATGTTGACTGCGTTCTCGAGTCAGAATTATCTTCCTTCATGAACGTTAAGAGCGCTTGAATTGTAAGTAATAGTTGTGATGAGTGGAAGCGATTATTCTGAAACGAGGGTTATTGAGTTCAATAATGTCCTGCCTTTTGCTCCTAAATTATCATCATCCCGTATGTTACATGATAATAAGTGTAAGCACCTAAAATGGTGCCACAGTGCTAAGACCACACTATATTGGTTATTAATATGTAAAGATGTTGCAGTTGAGCAAAGATTTGGAGACACCATTTACCAAGCAGTTTCTCATACTGCTATTCCTTAGTCCAAAAGGCAACAAAAGTCATTCAGAATATCAAACACTCATGTACGAGTTATAGTTCTTGATCACTACTTTTAAAAACTAGAGCATACCGGTGATGAATTTACCTAGGCACCGCTGTGGAAGAATTGATGTATGTATTTTACTTACCCATTAAGCAAATCGTTTCTCTTGGTTCATCGATCAAATTTCTGCGTTTATAGTGATTTTAGAGGAGGGGTTTACGGTGGAAGAAATTAAATATTCTGATAAACTGTACTGTTGGGATGTTTTATCAAGAGAATTTGGAATTTTGATCAGAAAATTTTAATCAAATCAAAAACGTGATTTCAGTTTTTAACTATAGACAATGAATCTAGAGAACCAATGTAATTACGGACGAAAGTTTATTTTTATGTATTTTATTATGAAAAGAAATAACTGAATTTTCTTAAGTTAGTGACACTGGTTAGTATTTGCCGATAATAGTAGTTTAGCGTCATGGTATCTTCGATGTGTTCATATATTCGAAAATCTTTCCTTTAATATATAACTTTTTTTTTGGGATGAGGTATACAAACTATGTTCCTTACTATTTTAAAATGCACATTTTTTTAATAAATGAGGCCCGGGTTTTAAAAGCGTAATACGAATGTAATTGTTAAACATAACCCAACTAGTTTTTTCGTAAATTTTAAAAGCTTAAATAAATACATGTTTGTCACATTCCTTGGGGAATCATTTTGAATACCATAATGTATGTTCAGCACAAGCGATGTAAGATTATAAGCTTAATCATAAATCCAAAATCTCAATACAAAATTGGGACTTGTGTGAATATGCATGCCCCAAGGAACACACTGGTATCCGTATAAAACTGGGATCCTACGTGATTGTTGAGTGAGTAGATCTCTGGATCAACAAAATTCCTGACAGCTTATAATATAAAAGAATGTGAATTGAAATTCTTACACTACTTGTTGAAGGGTTTCTCTGATAATCTAGCTAGTGTTTTCTTTGTGGCCTACTTATGACCGACTTAAATCCGCACTTGGCAACCTGAATCTATGAGCTAGTTCATCCATCATCGAATTTACTTCTTCAATTCCCTCTCGGTCTTTATTTGATACTTTGAAATTGTGAACTATATTTTTCAAGTCCAAAAGACTGCTTCCAGGTATTATCCCTAACCTTCTTTCCTTAATCAGCTTTTGCACTCCAGAAACATTCTCCCATTGACCAGACACGGCATAAATGATCAGTAGAAACTGGTAACAGACCAGGTTCTTAGGATCCAAGTTAAGAAGAAGCTTAGCAATTCGTTCCCCCAAGTACACATCCCTCTTGAAACGACACAAACCAAGCAAACTTGCCCATAACAATGACTCACATGACATATGCCCATCAAATTTTGCCATGCTTTGCAGAAACCCTTCTGCCTCATCAATAAGCCCCACATTCGCAAGAAGGTTTGCCATGCACCAAAAATGAGCATAATTTGGCTTCAGACCAAACACCTCAGTCATCTGTTTGAAGTAAGACCTGCCCTCAGCCAAAAGCTCCGACCGAGCACAGGCACAAAGAATGCCAATGAAGGTTACTTCATCAGGGAGCAACCTCAAACTCTCTTCTCTCTCATTTCCATCTATCGCAACCATTACGCCAAACAGGCTTAGTCCATCTTCAGGATTCCCCTGAATGCAGTTCCCTAAGATCATTGCATTCCATGAAATCAAATTCCTTTCTGTCATCCTCTCAAACACTCTCCGCGCAGCCTCCACCCTCCTGCACTTAGAGTACATATCAATCAAAGCCGTATCTATAATCAAACTTGACCTCACGAACATCCTAACAATGCTCCCATGAACCGATCTCCCTTCCTTGAGTCTACCAGACCGACCACACGCTGTAGCCAGACAGACCATAGTCCTGGCATTACCCCTCATTCCCAACCCACCCATTGTGCGAAACAGCTTCATCGCATATCCAGGGTTCCTACCCTTCAAATACCCACTAATCATTACGTTCCAAGTAACCAAATTCCTCTCAGGCATTTCATCAAACAGTCGGTGTGCAGCATTCAGCTCCCCAGCCATCATATGCCCGTCGATGATCGAGTTCCACGAGACCAAATCCCTTGTCAAAATGCCATCAAAAACCACCCTAGCAAGCTGAACACTCCCACAACAAGCATACATGTGAATCAAAGAGTTCTGGACAGGCAACACAGAGTCTACACCATTCTTGGTGGCCTGCGCATGGCACTCTTTCCCATAATCAATGCAACCCATCTTCGCACACGAGCCAATGAGTGGAACAAAGGTGTAGCTATTCGGAAAGAACCCACCCATCAAAGCGCGAAAGTAAAAGATAACAGTTTGATGAGGTGCATCGCTATCACAATAGGCGTTGATCACGGTGTTGACGCAGAAGGTGTCGGAGGAGTTAATATGGCGAAAGATCAAAAGGGTGTAAGCGACGTCGCATAAACGGGAGGCTCGGCTCAAAACGGTACGTGCCAAGAAGGGGTTGCGGAAGAGGCTTGAAGTGACGAGGAAGGCTTGAATTTGAAGGAGGTGGCGAGCACTTTGGCACGAGTTTCGAAGAAGCGTTTCGAATTGTGAGAAGAGCGTAAATCCTGGCTTTTTCGCTTCAGTGAGCGAAGAATATGACGTGCGAGTGGTGGTGATGGGGCGCGTAAGAAAGGTGATTCGGAATGGGAACCGTTGGCGCGTGGAGACTCTGGCCATTCATTTGGCGGTTGGGTTTCACAGTTTTTTTCCGATGAGAAAGCTTAATCGCCATTAACGGCGAACATGCCTCTCTTCTCAGCTCGTCCTCTTCTGTGGAGAGACCACAGACGGTACCTTGTGTTGTGTTCACGATGCAAACACTAAACGGTGCGTTTCATCAAAGCATGCCTATAATACACTGTTTCAGGTTATGTTGCTTTCTTGTTAAATTAAACTTGTTATAACGGTTAACAAATTACACATTTGTAACTTTTAAAATACTTTCGTCAAACAAACTTTAAATAACTAGTGTAAAAAATTATAAATTGTGACTCGTAATATTTATAATTAATGATGCATAAAATGTATTTTTAGTATTTTTCATTGCCCATTTTTTCTTTATATACCATCAACCAAAAGTAAAATTGAAAAGTACGAAGAAAATTTAGAAAAAAAAAATACATGAAAGAGTTTTTAAATATGAACTTATATATTAGTTAATTTGAAGTTATGAAAACAATAATTTCTTTTTTTTTCTTTTAAAATAAGACATGAATAAATTTGTGTAAACAAATATTTAATAATTGTATAAATTATTTGTATTCTTAATATATATTTTGTACTAATTGAAAAAAAAAAAAAACTAATATTTAGTTAATTTCATATATCATTAAAAACAATTAATGATTCAAAAGCATATCACTGAGTACTCTTTAAAATTAGGTCAAATCTAAGTGTTTATGAAAGTGCACTTGGTTAAAAGAAGAATGTGTAGCACGTTTTCTCAATGGGCTGGTTTACAAAATTTCTTTCCTGAAAAACATTACTTTTATATACTTAAAATCAAATATCTACAATAAATCTTCCTTTGAATTCACATCCTGATGTTGAGAATTTAATGGGGATTTGATTGCAACACAGACTTATAAAATTTTATAAGTTATATTACGATACAAAATATTAGAAAGGATATAATTATAGTATTAAATATTATATGTATTGAAAAATTTTAAAGACTGTGAAAATATAAAAAATGAGATATAAGAGATTCTGTTCTTTATTCTTTTTCACATGGTCAATCATTAATTATATGTGAGTAAATTAAAAAGAATTATCAAATAACTATGTGATATTTTTCAAAAATAATCATAAAATTATTAATTCGAAAACTTTCGCTTTCCAAATATGGGAGTGTGGACTAAAAAAATATTACGTACTTCATGTCACAAATCTGATTATTTATTTGAAAAAATCGGACCTATCAGTCACACTTTCTCAAAAATTAAAAACTTGCATTCTTTCTTTCTCCCTTATGTAAGGGGTTCCAAACATAATTTTGGTAAAATTTAATGCTTTTTAAATTAATATTATTATTTATAGAAAAATTACTAGTTATTTTTTTTTTGTCAAGTTAAAGTTGAAACTATTTTTATAAAAACGCTATACTTAATTTTAATTGTAAAATTGTTACTTCTATGTTGAGATGGAATAGATAAAAAAATAAGCTGAAGATATTTGATTAAGATTTAGTCGAAAATGATATATTTGAGGCGATGGTAAACATATTATGTTTAAGGTTGAAATGAAGAATTCTAAGAGGAGGTCAGTCGAAAATATTTTGAAATATTGAGTTAAATTTTAAGTAAGATAAAGTTTAAATTATTTTAACCATTAAAAATATCACAATCAAGATATAGTTTATCTAAGTCGAATTAAAAATATCATTATCAATATTGTGTTTAACATACTAAGGACAAGGTTAAAATACTCTATTAAGATGAAGACAATAATGTTGGAGATCAAATAATATTATTTTATTAGGGATCAAAACAAAGATTCTTTAAATAATTAAGAAATTAACATTTATCAAATTGTAAGTTTTTAAAAATTTTAAAACCAATTTTATAGGAGCATTGAGTGTCTATCCCAAAAAAATAAAAAATAAATGGATTAAATGAAATTTGTTAATTTTGTAATTTTAGCTCTTAATTTTAATTACCCATAATCTTGGTTATTATATTTTGTTTTATGCAATTTTGACTTCTTAAGTTTTAACTATTTAAAATTTACTTAATTTTTATTTTAAAAACATGATAAATCTTTCATTTTTATTTTACGAATTTAACATACTTATATTAATTTTTTAATATATATATATATATATGTGAAAATTACTAAAAATTAAACATTACTTACTTATTTTAAATATTAATAATATAAATAAAAATAAAATTATATATTTTAAAATAATATTTATCCACATAACTTATCCAAAAAAATGAGAAAAAAAAAATTAATTTTGCTATTTTTCAGGAAAGTTAGTTCTAAGCATTACGTCCGAAAAACAAAAAGTAATTTCCTGTAAACGTGATGGAGCCTGAGACCTACAATAACGAAAATTCATTAGAGGGCCATTTTGCAATTTAAGAAAATTACTTTGATAGGTGTACCTAGCAATGTAACTTGAAAGAGTGAGTGAAGTTGAAAGAAAATGGTGAGAGGAAGTAAAGAGGTTCTGCAAAAAGCAGCCAAAACCCTAACCGATATCCTCGTTTGCCCTCTCTCTAAGCAACCTCTGAGGTTTCCTCTCTCAATTTCTCCATAACTGTTCATATTTTTCACCATTTTTTTATTAATAATCTTTCTTTGGTTTTGCAGGTATTGTGAGGAATCAAATTCCTTAATCAGTGATGCTATTGGCGTTGCGTTTCCCGTCGGTTCTAATTCCTCTCTTCTCTTTCATTTCAATTTCACTTTCTGTTCCTTTTTTATCCTTTTGGGAATTTTAAGGATCCTTATCAGCTGACAATGTTGTTTTGTTTCCGAAATCCTAATTGCCTCCGCAAGGGTTACCGCATAAGCCCCATTTTCCAGCATTTATGAATCTGTAGTTTGTTCTATCTGTAAATTCAAGAATCTTGAAGAATTATAAAATGTTTGTATTGAAAATGTTTATTACAGGGGAAAATTACCCCTCTCTCCAATAGTGTAACGATGAGTGTTGTTGACTCATGTAGTTATGTTTCTTTTTTCTTTATACTTGATAGATAAAAAATGGGGTACCGTGCTTGGTTCCAACTGATGGGAAGATACTTGAGGAAGAAGATGCGTCAAAACATGACAGCGACACCAATTTATCAGCTCTAAATGAAGAGAGTCATGGAAGAAGTGCCTGAGATTAAGTTGTAAGATTTTTTTTTTTTTTTTTTTTTTTTTTTGGGTTTTAATTTTTTTGGGTTGGTTGCTGTTGTTCTTTCTAAGATGATCAACTTTCTGTGACACAGTGTAACGTTGTGTGAGAGAAAGAAGTTACACTGTTTTCACTTGGAGGGAAGATTCGTGTTATTCATATTTTTCTTCAATGAAAAGAATTTGAAAAAATTAATCTCACTTTCCCCTTCCCTTTCATTGTTTGTATAATGGCTGATTTGTATCTCCCTGAGTTTTCTAACTGGATAATTCGAGGTTTATTATTATACTCTTGTGAAAATTAGTAGTAATACACAACTTGGTTAAGAAACAGAAGTTATAATTTTTTTCTGGTTCAGTTAGAAGTGACCTCTGTTAAAGTGATATAAGGCTTTGGAGATCTATAATCAATAGCTTTACATAAAGATGAACCTGGTCTATGGTGTAGGAAATCGAGAGTACTTTCAATAATCTTTTGCTTTGTAATATATAGTACATGGTAATAATCTTTTGCAATAACAAAGTTAGAAACATCTAAGTCTAATGGGTCTTTGGTGATGCACCTCTAATGTGGCAGTCTATAAATCTTTGCTATGTTGGTTTGGTTATAACTCAGTAATTCACATTTTGTGTAGGTACAAGAAGAGCAAGAAATAAAGATAAAAGTTTGCAGTGACACCTATATATAGTAGTGTAACTATCATGTTTTTACGTTCGCTATCCATCATGAGATTTTAGTTTTTACCGATATCAATAAATGTTATTATTCATTGTCATATCTAAAAGAGATAAGAGAAAAAAGTGAGTGTAAATCACAGGACTCTCAGGATTTTGCTTCTTACATCAGATCAAAGAAAGACACACTTTGTGACGTGTCTGTTCAAATATTTGTTTCTTTGCAATATGACTTTAAGTAAATGTTTGCAGTGGTTGCTTCTAAACTCTACTTTATTTTGATGGAGACAGATCCTTCATAGTGCATTTTGCAAGCATGTTTTTGACTAAAAATTCAAGAGTTTTGTTGTTTTAAATAAAAAGCTACATATATGTACTAAACATTATAGAAGTTACCAATGCATTTTGCCTTAAAAAGGCTTCTGCATCACTGAAACAGCTTAAACTTCAAAAGCTATCAACACGTACATGATGTTGAAATTTCTCCAGCCAATTCAACAATAATTCCTTACTTTTCCTAATTGACAATATTTACGAATCTAGTTTAATCTTAATGTCCCGAGTTAGTCTGTACTCACCCGATAATTTAAAACACACCAGTTAGATAAAAAGGATTAATACTGTTTAGATTTTGACTTAACAAAAGGAAGAGAAGAAAAGGACCCAATAGAAATAAAAAGGAATAGAGTAGAAAAAAAAAAGGAATTTTCGCTTTTCTTATTTTGATGAATCAAAAGGAATAGTTTAAAGAAATATATAAAAATATTTTGAAAAAAGGAATTTTCACTTTATTTTGATCATATAAAAATATTTTTTATACAAACTTGAAAAAAGGTTTTTACTTTTTCTCTTAGCAAAAAAAGTATTTTAAAATGTTGTTAAAAAGAGTTAATTAATTTTTAAGAAATAGAAAAAATCTCAATTTTTACTATATTAGTTTTTCAATCATACATCAAATATTTATTAATCTATTTAAAAAAAAAAAAAACCCTTTAAAAAGATACTTCAAGGTATCAATAAGCATCAAAAGTTTTTATTTCTACTCTCATTGATTCCTTTGAAAGCATGTACAACATAGTGTAGTATCCTTACATTTGCAATGTCTGTGCATGTTGATGCAAAACGTGGGGTGGGAACAGTAGAGTATGAGTTTTCATTGACTAAGATAAGTATAAGATTTGGTGAAAATATTCAACATGAGTGCCCTACGACCTATGAGTCTCAAAATACCTCTCTATCTCAATTAACCATGCAAGCCAATGATGCCTTCCCTGAACGCCATTCCAAATGTATGAAAAGAGCAACAAAAAACGAAAACAAAAAAACAATAAATAACGTAAGAATCAACAAGTAGTAGAAAAAATATGTTGAAAAAGCATAATCAAGCACATAGTGGAAGACACAAGGTATTACACTGGAGTTAGGAATCCGATAGTTTATAGTATTATTCTACCTCAAAGGAATGAGGTACTAGGTCAAGTGTAACACTCTGATGTTGGTGTAACCGCTTTTGTGTTTGGACAATAGAAACTGTCACACAAACCTCATCTAACCACCCTTTCAAACCAAGCAAAACATTTAAGGAATTACTATTATTTGTTTATCAGTAAATTAGTTTTTGTTAGTCCATAATCTTTTTCACTCTTTATTTTAAACTCTTCCAACCAATTTTATATTTTCAAAAATTAGCATCAAAGTTGAATCCACGATCTTTTCCACCTTCCATTTGAACTCTTACCCTAAGACCAACCTTCAAACGTATAAGAAACAATAAATGTGACCATTAGTTGCAACTCTTTTTCTTCTAAAGGGTGTTCTTGTTGACATGGTTTGGCAGCAGTAAATGAGATGACTCTGAAAAGCTTGGTCTCACTTGTCTCCAACCTAATTGGCCTAGCCGAGGGACAAAGGAACAAGGATGCCCCTTTACCTTCTTACATCACCAATTTCAACGAAGATTGTTGGTGTTGTGTGTGCTTGTCAAGGTTAAAGGCCAGAGATGAAATCCGTGTTCTTCCTTGCTCTCACAAATTCCATAAGATTTGTGTAAATAGATGGCTTAAGGGTCACCATAAAACATGCCCACTCTGCCGTTTCTCGTTGGTAGCAGAGGACAAGTCTCATCGTGCTGAAATCTTCACCGAAGAGATGTTGATATGGTTTTCTTCTTTCCATGTAGCTGGTATGTGATACTCTAAATTTTTGTTGCTGTTCTTCCTATGATGTTTTGTTGGTGCAAGGCTTCTGAATCTGATATAAACCAAGCTCAAACAAATTGGCTTTGTTGTCTCATATATATATGAATTCAAATCACCATGTCTTCCTTCCTTTTACTTTATTGGGGAATCGATTCTCTTCTATATGCGATTTTTTATAACGAATTACGTAATAGGGAAAAGATTTAAGATATTCATTCTTCTCTCTTTAGGCCATTTCATTCACCATGATACTTTCTGTTTTCTTTAAGAAAACATCATCGTCTTCAGAAGATTCATGCTGAATCTCTCTCAGTGCGCAAGTAATTCGATTGGGTGTTTTACAGATCTACTTGAAGCCTAAAATTATCCAATAATTTGTTGTAAGAAAATGTTGTACCCCATACTTTATCCTTGATTAAAATTATCAAAAATAGATTAAAAATTAATCTCTTCTTACACGCTAATTAGACCAATACATAATTAATTCATCGAAACACGGGACCATCAGGGCCCAATAGGTGAATGCAATAGCTATCCAGCCCAATGTCTTTTTTATTTTTACATTTCTTTTTTGAATTTTTTGCTACATTTCTAAATTACTTCGTTAATGAGTGCCTTTTTTTATCACCCTTTATACACATTCTCCCAATTTTTATACTTTTTTCCCATGTTTCTCTTAGTTTTTGCACCCTCTTTCACTTATCTCTCCTTTTATATCTTAGTACTTCCTTTTCTTGTGCAACCTTAACCCCATTTGTGTTTGTCCCATTACGCAAATATTTCATTCATTGTTTTTGGAATATATCTCATCATACTTTGAACGATTAGTTTTCGAAAAGGTTTCTTAAATTAGTACCCCTCTAGAAGCATGTTATTCCACGGAAAACATTGTCATGCTGTGTTCATGAATAATTGGTGATGAGTTTTTAACGTCTCTTCCCACTAAAAACCACCAAGTACCAAAGTTGTGTTTTTTTTCAGCGTGACACTATCACCAAACTTTTGAAATATTATATCCTTAAATTTATGAAAACAAATAATTTATGCAGTCAAAACTTTTAATACATTTCACAATTTGTTTCTCAAAATTTTAAATAAATACAACTAATATAAATAGAATCAGTTCACATATTTGAATATAAGGTTAGATCACATAGCTCTTTAAAACCAAGTGTGAAGTGAAGCGCAATTTGAAGAAGAAAGAAAATCAAAATAAAGAAAAAAGAAAAAAAACATTAAGAAGAAAGAAAATAAAGAAAATCAAAATAAAAAAAAAACATTAAGAAGAAAGAAACAAAACAAATTAAAAGAAAGAAAAAAAAAGAAAAAGAGAAAGAAAAAAAAGAAAAAAAAAGAAAGAAAAAAAAGAAAGAAAAAAATAAAGAAAGAAATAAAGAAAAAAATAAAGAAAAAAAAGAGAAAAAAAAAAAGAAAAAACTTAAAAATTTCCGTTGCCGGGAATCGAACCCGGGTCTCCTGGGTGAAAGCCAGATATCCTAACCGCTGGACGACAACGGAATTTTGTTTATATTTTAAACTTTTTATTATTTGTAACGTTAATAATTCAAAACGCTCATATGTAGTATGCCTCCTTTTCTTTTAATTTCATGAGTATACATTTTTTTCTGAAATCACTGTAACATAAAACTAACAATGTATCACGTGACTTACAAAAGAGACTTTTTTTTTTTTTTTTTTGGACTTACTTTGACAAATGATGTTAGTTACGATAAATAATTTAAACAAATCCTACATGTTATAGATGATGCCATATTGAAATGCATTAAAACTTGAACATCTACAAATGGAACTTAATGTAGAGTTTCTTATATAAACTTATATTTGTTATTGGAGTGCTCAAGTTATCTTTTGTTGATGAATTAATATGATGTATTGTTTACGAATATAAATTTAGAAAAGTGTATACGTGTGCGTGAATAATTTAGAGAATATACATTTGCTTAAAAGTGGGAACAAAAAGTTACGCTAGTAGAGAAAGGTTTGCTTTTACTTTATAAAAAAATTATTAAATAAAAAATCATTTTAAAAACAAAAAAAAAACTTTAAATATCAATCTATAAACTAAAAAATTATTGATGCCAAATACATTATCTATTATAAATAAGAAATTATAGTTAATTTATAAATTTGATTATAAATTGATATCTAACATTAGTCATCAATATATTAATTATCAAATTTCATTTTTACTTGGTGTGAAAGTTAAATTTAAATTTGTGTCTTTCGAATGAGTATTTTTAACCACGAATATAATTTTGTACCATTGACAAATAGATAATAAGAAAATCATAAATTCTTAAAGGAAAAAACTGAATTAAGTGAAAATATGGTATTTTTGTTTTGGGGAATTTGATATTTTTTAGAATGATATGACTAGAGTTGGCGTGGGGGAATTGAGGAGAAAAAGGAAGAAAAACAAATGCTGTGGTTTTAGTCCAGTCAATGGTTGTGTTGTGAGAAGGAACCTAGTGAGCCTAGCTTCATATTCATTCGGTTGAAACATCGACAATAATATTCCCCATTTGTGGTACCACATCATCTTTCGAAAAACCCTTTATGTTATCTGAGACAGACATTGAAAATTGACACCAATAACACCCACGTCAACAAATTTCATAATCATACAACATTCCCACACGAGGAAGTGGAGAAAAGAATTCCTCCACTCTTGACACGACAACAATTCACTCACATCACGGCCATAAAAAAAATATCTATTCAAGAAGACTTTTCCGATTAAATCGAATACTTATCGTTAGATTAAAAACTATAATTATTAATTAAAATTATATAAATATTTTCATTTAAGAGTATAATTATTCAAATATAACGATTCGATCGTGACTTGATCTACTTAATCTTTGTCACGTGATAATTAATATCATCTACAACATTCTTGCACACAGAAAAACCATGAAGGACCTGAATTCGATAATTGCCGGGGACCGCAAAAAACAACGTTAATAAATTATGTTCTTAGTAGTAACTTATCTGTTGTTTTTTATGTTGCACCTTGCGACAACCCAGATTCAATATAGACACTGGCCCAATCACACATCACAGGCCTGCTTCAATGGATCACCTTAGTACAACATCCAAAAAGTGCTACAAAAAAACATTTTGTTTCACTTTCACAAATTATACCACATTTTTTACCATGTAGCTGTCGGCACCTCATAGGTTCATATTTTGTTATTATTTCCACTACCTGCATCATCTCTTGCTTTTAAAATCCCCACAATGGTGATAATTGTTTTTAGCTTTCATTCATGAGAAGTTTTATGTTGATCATGTTAGGGTTTGTTTTAGGAGATGCTAAGATATTCAATACTTATCAATATTTTCAACTCAAAATTTTAAAATAATAAATTTATAAATCTTCTATTTGCATTGGTCGTATTATTTATTTTTCTCCAATATATACCTTTCAATTCACCTTAAATTTGTAAAATATCATCCTACCATTATGAAAAAAAAATGATATTAAGAAAAATAATTGTGCTTAGGGACATAACTTTATTATAATTTTGAGAAAATCTTGAAAGTATGACAAGAAACAAAAGTTATGGTCGAATTTACAACTTTATACAAGAATTGGATTTTCGAGTATTACTTGTTTACTTTTATATATTTTTTAAATATATTAAATTTTACAAAAAAAAATAATAGTTTGAAAAAAACAATTATATATATATATATATATATATAATTTAACCGTGGATTTTATTTATGATCGATGTAAAACTTATAATACAATTTTATCAAATAGATATCACATAGGGAAAACACAGTGTTTATGTGGTAAAATAGTTTCAAATTTTGGTTTCATGAAATAAATATGCGCAGTTCGTTTGTAATAAAATATGACAAAAAATTATGACCAAAACTACTGAGATAAACCACCCAATGTGAACATAAATAATGTCGATAACTTGTGGTCAAAGGGTAATTTACACGGTTTTTTTTAATGGAACACTTCACATGGATTGTTATCTATTCAACTCAATTTTTTCTAAAAAAATATATTTTTTAACTTTTTAAAACACATCAAAATAATTTGACATAAGACATGCATAAATTAAAAGAATTATTAAGTATGTAATCATACTCCTATTTGTATTCAGTTTCGGTCTTTAAACAGAAAACTCGATTAACATAAAGTTTTACTGAATTAACTTTATTAAACATTACAACATAAAAAATATTTATTATTAGACTTTTTTTTCCCAGCTTCTTAAATAACTATATTTTTTTTTCTTTAGAAAAAAAAATCCGAATTAATGGGACATAATACTCGTTGTCGCCACGTAGCGAAAGAACAAAACATCTTGTCGTGCAAAATATCCTCCGGCATATAAGACTTTTCTGGTCCCCTCTTCCACTAGCCGGAATCGTTATTCAAGTTATGTACGTTAAAAATTAAGATTTTAGTTAAAATTAAAAAATCTTGTCATATGCATTTTATTATATTTTTTTAAACTTAATATTTTACTAAAAATTCAAAGAATAAGTCTAATACTACTAAACGGGTTAAAAAAGTATCAATGATAAATTCTAAGTTTGATTACTATTTCAAGCATCGTTTTAAAAGTTTAAATTAACTAAATTTTTTAATTCGTAGAACACGTGTATGGTAATTTAACAAATTAACCACTGTTCAAAATGGCTCATCAAATATATTTTCATACCTAGACGGTTGATTAAATGTGTGAAAACTTTAAGTGTTGAAAAATTATTCTCCAAAAAGAAAATAATGGGTACCTAAATGCATGCTACATGAGTGATGAGTTTTGGCGATGCCACCTCAAAAGAGAACAAGAAAATTGGAAATAAAATAAGTTGATGGGATAGAAAGATTAAAAGAAAAACATTAATAGAGAGCTTTTAAAGCGAAATGGTACGGTCACATATGATTACTCATAATTAAAACATACATATAAAGCAATGTTGGATATGCTAGGGCAAGAATGGATATAGTTCAGGAAAGAAACAAGAAACAAGAAACAGGGACATTACATTAGTTTCCGCAAGAAGAAATTTTAGCGATAAAGAGGAAAAACTAAAGAGCAAGACGTTAAAACTGAAAACTAGTTAAGAGTGCAATACCATTCTTGTTTCTTCTCATACATATTCCCCAAATTACTAACTACTACTATTACTATGTAAGGTCAGAAAAGGTTTAAACGTGGAAATTTGGGCACCACAAATCCAGAAATGCATTACATCATTATCACTGAAAAGGGTAAACCGAAGATTGAGGGGCATGTGGGTGAAGTGGGTTAAACCATCGAGAACCCTCCTCAAAATGGAGCCGTAGATGCTCGATATAGGCTACCCTTCTTCTTTTGCTCACTCGCTGCAACTTCACTTAACTGCAATGTAGTCACATAGGGACACAATCACCTTCTATTACCACTACTATACCACCATCAACCACTGTTTTTAGCTATACAATGACGTCGACCACTTTTCGTTTTTTTATAGTATGTTCCCAAATTCTGTCTTTTTTTTACCTCTCTTCTTAGTATTATTATTATTTGTGCAAGCAAACGCAAATGGAAATTCTCCAACCAGAAACATACCTGTTTTTGCTGTCTTTTCAGCCTTGCATTCTCTTCCTTCAATTGCTCAACTTCTACCTCCAATTCATTCGTGTAAGCCTGAAGAGACAAAAACAAAAACAACGGAAAACGGTGTAAGGCGCGTAATACATCCATTTGCCAACAGTGATTAACATTTCTATTTTTGTTTCATTTAACTTAACCTCGTGACGCTGTTTTTTTTTTTTTTAATCCACGACCTAAATTTGCGGAGCTACTAGATTCAGTTAAACCTAGAATTGTGGGAGTTGATCCCACGGTCGGAAAAATTAAGGAGAGCGCAAAGGTGAAGCTAAATTTTTCCTGTTTCCTGGCTCGCGATCGTGCAGCGGACTCGCGGTTCTTGATCATGCGCTTGTTTCTTCTGTCGCCGAGGTTGCAATCGGGTTCTGCGAATCTCTTGGCGCCTAAGGAGGCGGTGGTTGGGGCGGCGAAGCAAGGGTGGTTGGAGGGTGGAGGAGGGTGGTGGTGGGGTTTGTGCGTGTGAGGGTCGAAATGGAGGTGGGGGTGGGAGCTGAGGCTGAGAGCGGTGAGGAGTGGTGGCGCCGGCGAGGAGGGGGCGGCGTAGAGGGAGGGGGTTTGGGAGGAAAGAATGGTGTTTGGTGGTTCGATGGTGAAGGGTCGAGCGAGAAAGTCTTGGAGGATTACTCCTCCGAAGTTGGAGTGCGTTGTAGTGACTTGGTCATTTAAGGTAGCGAGGTTTATGTCTTTCCACACCTCTTCCATTGTTGAAAGGAGAAAGTGATGATGATGATGAGTGTGAGTGTGATAGTGATTTTTTTGGGGAATTTGATGATGACCTTGTTTGGTAGGATTGGGCAATGTTGCAAAGTTTGGTGGGTTATTAAAGAGTGAAAAATGGTTGAAAAGGAGAAGGAGAAAGAGAAAGAAGAGTGAGTGAAGTTTTTTGGAGTGGCGTCACAGTGTGTTTGGTGGTTGTTCTATATTTTTTGCAGATCTCTGTCCACACTCTGTGTGAGTAGTCATGTCGGATTCTCGACACGTGACACGCGCGCCAGCCAAAACCCTAGCCAATGATAAATCATAACCCTCCCCCTCCCAGTTTCAATTTTTTCTCACCTGTTAAATTAATTAAATTAAACTAAACTCTCTTTTTTTTGGTCAGCTTCTTCACTTCTTAATTTCATAAACTACCTATTTTTATCATCATGCTAATTCCCGAATATTTATTTTAAGACACTATCTTATCTTAAGTGGTTTTTGACATCTATAAGTTTTAAAAAAATCACTTGATTAACCATTTAAATATTAATTTATAAATTCAAAATAATGAGTATTGAAAATAATATTTATTATGAATAAAAAATTATAATTTGTTTGTGAATAGGTCAGTAATATGAAACATTAGTTAGGGTTAAATATGTTTTTAGTTCTTCAACTTTTAGTGAAATTTGGAATTAGTTTCTTTTGAAAACGTTGAACCAATCTAGTTATTCAACTTTGTAAATCCGTAGATTTAGTCCTTTTAACCAGATTTTATTAAGTTTATTAAATGTTTCAAATACGTTTCTCAGCTAACATTGAAGTTAACATGTGTCAATAGGTGTAAACAAACTAAAATACTGTAGTGAGATGTGTTTGAAACGTCAAATAAACATCACAAAATTTGGTTAAAGGATTAAATCCACGTATTTACATGATTGAGGGACTAAACTGGTTCAATGTTTTCAGAAAAAACTAATTCTAATTTTAACTAAAAGTTGAAAGACCAACAACATATTTAACCCTATTAGTTATCATCAAATTTTTGGTTATTAATTGATTATTAACTAATTAAAGATTAATTTATACACAAATGTTTAGGGTTATCAAAACTTCGATGATTAATGATATTAATTAATTCATAAATTAATTATAATCTTTTATTTATGATAATTTTAGATATTAATTGATATTTAAATTAATCACAATTAGATTTATTATTTTTTGTTTATAAAATTAGTTATTGTTTAAAGAATTTTTTGTAGTGCATATAAATTTGTCATATTAATATTAATGCAAGTAAGACTTATTTTAGAAGCTCTTGAGGTTGTATTGTAGAGTTTTTTCTAACTTTAAACACTAGTGAAACAACAAAGTGTGGATTGTGAAATTAGGATTATTATGATGGTGTAGAAGAAGAAGGAAGTGATGTTGTGAGAAATGGGACCACTTTAATGGTTGATCCTATGCACAATAGCAACTACGCATATTTTCGAAGCATGATGATGTTAGCTGTTTGCCAATTCAAGAAACTCAATGTGGACCATCAAAGCTTTTCATGTGCCAACCAAACAAAAAGCTTTTCATGTGCATAATAAAGAACAATATCATTCTTTTCTTTTATTATTTGATATTATTTTTCATTACTATTTATTTTCTTTTTTGTCTAAAAATATAAAAATTAATTTTTGTTAAAATTATTTTAGTTTTATACAAATAATATAAAATAATATTTTTCCTTTTTGTATTTATCTTTTCTCCGCTAGTTGTTCATGTTCAGGTTTCTAAATAAAATTGACATTGAGGGTGTGAATATACAACTTCACTTACAATTGAATTTTTAATTTATTAGTTTTATTGAAGAAATGAGATCTCATAAATAGGTGCAAGTACACCTCTACGTGAAAATATTTCATCTATTTAAAATGGCTATTAATATTCATATTAATATATTTATATATTTTCGTTGATAACTATAAAAAAAATTCATACATTGGAGGAAGTTTGAATTTTTTTTTATGTAAAAATAAAATAAAAAAACTATTTCAAATTTTTTTTTAAATATTTATAAATTTTGTTATAAAAACAATTATAAAAAACTACTGTCAATTTTTTTAAAAATATTTTGTAAAAAACATTTTTATAATAAATTATATAAAAAATACTTACAAATTTTATAATTTTATAAAAAATAATTACCTGTTAAGATATTTGAAAAAAATAATAAAAGTTTTTTCTTGTAGACTTTACAAGAAAATTTCATATAATTTTAGAATTTTTAGTGGTGAAATTTAAAAATAACAAAATTTAAATTTGATACATTTAACTATTTTAAAAACGATAAAAAAATTTATCAAACGCAAAGTAAAGGATTTTGTGAATATCGTAAATTTATTGATTAAAACTTACTCTGTTTTAGGCTGTATAATGAAACTATTTTGTAATAATAAAGTTGTTATACATATTCTTCAAACTCTATTACAACAGGATCAAATAATTTTGTTGTAAAACAATCTAACACTTTATTAAACACAAATGTGGATATAAAGTAGTCCAATTTGTATTTGTTAAATCCATATATGGATTAACATATGTACTGACTCACTGGCCTTGTACGGTGACAAAAAAATAAAAATTAAATATATGTTAAATTTACGGTTAAATATGATTTCAGTATTTAAAATTATAATTTATTTATACTTAAAATTTTAATATATTTTGATATCTAAACTTTAAAAATGAGTGAATATCATTATTTTAATTTAATTGTGATAAATTATTTTGACATATCAAATGTATTTTTTAGTAGATATTAAAACATCAATGTGTCAACAACTAAAATGCTAACCTGAAATGAATTTGATACGTCATTAAAAAATTTAATGTAATTATATCAGAAAGATTACATTAATTATTTTTTTAATTTTACAAACTAAAATATATAAAATTTTTGTCCATAGATAAATTTTAGTTTCTAATCAAAATTAATAACTTAAAACATATTTAACTTTAAACTTTAGGTGAGTAGATTGAATTTATTTTTTCTTTTATTTTATATATTTTAATAAAGGGTTATAGATGATTTAAAAGTAGTACCATGCAAGTTGATAGTTTTTACATTTATAAACCTAAACTAAATGTACTTTTTATTGTTTCGTATTAATGTGTAGTTGATCTATAATGAGATATTTGAAAGCAATTTAAGAAACATAAATAATAACTCAACTTATTTGAAAAAAAAGAGTGGTTATATTAATAAAGAAAAAAAAAATTACACGACCTTTATATATTACAGGATTCTTGACTGGCTTGTCTTTACACACAAATTTCAGGGGAACATTGATGTGAACTGTAAACTAATATGACCCTATAAACATGAATAAAATCCTTGACACGTTCCAGAATAATAATAATAATAATAATAATAATAATAATAATAATAATAATAATAATAATAATAATAATAATAGTAATAATAATAATATATAAAAAATACATTCTTTAAGTAGTATTTAGTGAATAGCACGAAATAGGTATATCATATATGAAATACTTTATCATTTAAATTTTTAAAATCTTATTAAATCCTTTATTTTCAAATGGAAAACAAAAATACAATTACCTTCACTAAAAGAAAAAGAAATTGAGCTATGTGCGTGTTTTATTTATTTATTTCATTTTATAAGAATAGTGCTTCCGTTTATTTTACGGGATTTAATTTATTTGATGCTTTGATAGATATTTTATATTTTTTCTTCAAATGCATCCACTGATGTATTTATCTCGTGTTACTGGTAGATATTAATAATACTTTCAGATAATATATATATATATATATATATATATATATATATATATATATATATATATATATAACAATCATAAATTTCATAATTAATAAATGTTAATTGATATTGAAGAATTCAGGTGCAAATGTTCAAATAAGAAATGTTTATTTTAACTTTAAAATAAGGGTCTTGATGACCCGTGTTCAAAAATAAATTAATATATTTTAACTTTTACAAAAGTGTCCATTTAACTGTAATATTAAACAAATGTGATTCAATTATAGTAAATACATTTTTACTCTTTTATTTTAAAGGACAAAAATTTTCATAACCGATATACATTTTTAATTAATAATTTATTTGATATATATTTATACAAATTTTAAAAATAATAAAATAATTATTTTAATATTACTAAAAATTAAAATATAATTAAACATAAAAAAATTAATTTGAAGAAATGACAAAAATTATTATGAAAAAAGGAGAAATAATTTTAACGAATGAGTAATATTTTCATCATACGAAAATTTAAAAAAGATTATAAATTTTAAAGAGAATTTCTTTTTTTGTAAAAATTAAATACAGTACATTTCAAACTCTTTAAATTTCCACTAAGACTTTTTAAGTGTCATATACAGATATATATTTTTCTTGTATTATATTGAGATAATGAAAAATTGAAAAATTTTAATTTTAAAAGACATTTTTATCTTTACAAAATCAATTATATAAATTTATATTAATTTTAATAATATATAAAGAAATTATTTTTTTTGTCTACTTTTCATTTTTTAATTTTACTCTTAATTATTATTTTAAAAATTAATTTTTTTATAATTAATTTATCTTTAACAGTTCTTTTAAATTTTTTTTATTTTGATAATTATTTTAAAAAAAAAATTTAACAGCTATTTTAAAATTTATTGGATATACAAATACGACAGCGCTAATTTTAATTAATAAAATTAATTATTTTAAACTTTTAATATAAAAATAATAAAATCAAATATTAACTATTTTAACCGGTGTCCCACTCATCAACATTCTCTTTAAAATAATTAGAATAAGTTACAAATTAAGTTTTCAAAATTCATTTATATACATAAAAATAGCGCAGTACACAGATTTTTTTTCACATAATAATTATTGTTGCATTCGATATTAATTGAATATATGTTTTCTTAGTTTATCTTATTATCTTCGTATTTTGTTCTTTTAATATGAATATTTTTGATTGTTCTTTTCTCTGAAGTATTTTTTGTCAATCATTTCTCTCTTTCTTGTGCAACAATCAAAGAACATGCAGGTTAGAAATTTAATACTAACTATAAATATTTAGTTTTATACAGCGAGTGGGATAAATAATAAATAATTACAAAAATAACATATCTTTATAAATTTATTATGTTAATTTTATCATATGATTATTGTAAAAATATAGTATTTTAAATTAAAAAATATTTTATTATATGAATTTTATCCGTGACTATTGATATCTAGTTTTCTGTGTTACTCTCTTTTCAAAATTCATAAGTGACATCCTTGCTAATTTTAGGTTTTAATTTTGTTTTATTTTTAAAAATTATTAAAAATTATAATAGTATTAAAGAATGTGTTGCTAAGATATTGCTCTGCTTGAAAATACCGTCTCATTGTTTGCTCTGTTTCAGTTCTCAATTACAGCTAAATTAACTATAGAAATAATTAAAAATTGAAACATTTATTTTGCAAGTAGATCCTGAAAAAAGAAATGTAATGTTAAAGAAAAGTATTTTAAGCGACAAAACAAAACCAACCATCCTCTTTAACACATTAACATTTATTTAAATTAAAAATTGGAATATAATAATAAACTTGATAATTTAATAAAAAATTATATAAAAAGTGTTTATTGTAGGTCTGATGATAAAAGAAAAATCGTACACATAGGCATAGCACGATGTTGTACGGACTATCTGTTGAAAAATTAAATTAAATTAAATTAAAAGTATAAAAAGAAAAGAAAAAAGAAAGGCTGATGTTCACCCACTTGTTGAGCCACCAGAAGAGCCGTTCCGTAGTGTTTTAAGGACACGCCGATTTGACACGTGCAGCAGTCTCTCAAGTACACATGTCATATTATATAATGCACTCCTGCATTCACTATTCACACTCCCTTCATCACAACCATCTCTCAACAAACAGAAAGACAAAACCCGATGGAAAGAAACAATATATTGTGGGTAATTTCGTTACATATCAAATGTTTAAAAAATAAATATCATTGATTTTTTACTTTTTAAAAATGTGTGTTTTTTTTATTTACTCTCACACAATTAAAAAAATGTGAGTTTTTAGTTCAATCGAAATTCACCAGAAACATATGTTTATTTGTTAGGTTCTGTAGAGTCTCATAACTTCACCGTGTATTCAAAATGTTTTAAGAAAATCATTTTGTTTTTTCATTAGAACCTCCAAAACAGTAAATATAATAGGGGCAGGGGAAATAAAGAAAACTAAGGTTTACTAAATGTAATTAAAGATAAAAACCGCAAAGTAGTAACGAGGAAGTCATGATAAGATCAGATTTTTAATTAAATTTGCATTTTTCTTTAATTTTTTTTCACTGTGAAATAGTGATTGTTAAGTATTATAAAGATGAAAAATTACAAATAATTGAATATGACCGGACAAAGTATTAATAGTATAATTCTTTTTATGCACAAATATTAATTATAAACATATTAGTTTTTTTTAATGATAATAGACTCAATTTAAACACATTTTATTTTTTCTTTCTATAGTTAATCTTGTTATTATCAAACAAATTTTATAACCCCAGATTTTGTTATGATTTTTACTGTATACACACATGTGGTCGTAGAGGTCATTGGAACTTCGAGTGAACTGAAGCACCGCATAATATTCTTTAAGGCTAGAATAGGTTCCTAGAGGATAGAAGAAAAAAGATAAATGTCTTTAAACGTATTTAAAATTAAAAAAGAAATATAAAGTTTACATTAAACTAATAATACACAATTTAAATCATAGTATAAAGTTTTTTTTTTATTATTCATGATAAAGAAAAACTACTGAAATTGACATGTAAAGGGCGCTTGTGTTTTGTAAAGAAATGACCTTTATATATCTTATTTTCAAAATAAGTTTTTCATTTATTTATCTAAGTAATAAATGAAATTTCTTATCTTTTCCAATTTTCTTATGTTTAAACAAAATCTTGAAGTGTGTCAATATCTTACAATAACACCAACTTCATACGTTTTTCAAACACATGGATTTAAAATATATTTAATATATATCGTAAAATCTAAGTTAAATATACTTTTTTGTCTTTTAATGTTAGATGAAAATTAAAATTAGATTTTTTTAATTTTAATTTTAATTTAATTTTTTATTTTAAAAGTGAGTGAATTTAGTTTTTTTTAACTAAGTTTAATCTTTTTAAAGTTTGGAGGATAAAACTAAAACAAAAATTTGAAAAAAAAAAAAATTTTCACTAAACATTAAAAAATAAAAATATACTTAACCCATGAAATATTTATATGTAAATAATATATATTTTTTAAATGAAAATTTATTAATATTATTAAATAAGGGTTCCTTTGGGTTTGATTGCAGGACCCACCTACTTTTGCTTTTACCCCAATCAATCAGTGTTCCCACACCTCATTTTCCCATAAAAGTTTCTCTATCTTCATGTCACCTTCTTAGTACCCTATTATACCTACAACTACTTCTACTACTATTACTATTACTATTACTACCTCTTTTTTTCTCATCTTTTTCTTTCTTCTTCACCCACTTACCATATGAAGAGTAGACACAACTTTCTTTAAACACCACTCTCTACCTTACTTGGTACCTGCAAAACCAAACCAAAACATATGCAACATGTTTATTTCTCTTTCTACAAACGTTTGGGATCACCAAATTTGTTAAGCATGGGTTGAAAAATGAAGGAAATGAAGGTTGGTAACTAGTAGTAGTGATAATAATAATGCATACATACTAACGAAACCTTTCACATCAAAGAATGGTGTGATTGATTGAGACCCATCGACCCATGCCATGCCACCACTATTAATGCACAGATGCTCAGAATCAATGTCAAGTAAAGACAGGCTCTTGTTTTAGAAAATTATTTTATGTTTATGGAATCAAAAAATATGAAGGGTTAACCATATTTTTCAATTATAATCTAAAATTAAATTTGTTTATATTTTAAATATAACTTTTTAAATTTAATTATATTAATTTTAGTTGACATGTCAAATATTTTTCATGTTAATATTAGTAATGAAGTTATTTATATAATTTTACATATTTTTGATTTAATATTTGTTAAAAAATATGTTCATCACCTTAAAAAAGTTAATTAATTGGATTAAAATATTATATTTATTTATTTTTAAAATTTAGAACTAAAATATATCAAAATTTTGGATAATCACAAATTTAAATTTTAAATCAAAATTCAAATATTAAAAATATACTTAATCTAAAATAAAATATTAGACTTTGTTCGAATTCTATAAAATATTAAACTTTGTTCGAATTCTGGTCCTAACCAGAAATAAAGTAAGATTATGTAATATAAATTTAATTAATCTTTTAGTATTATTTTTTTTAATTTGGTATTTATTTTTTAAATATTAATGTAATTTGACTTTTTTATTACTCTTTTAAAATGATTTTTTATTAAAATTAAAGTTGTTAATAAGGATAATATATTTTATCGGTATAATTAACATAATTTTAGTATTAATTTTAAAATTTTAGTATTAATTTTAATGAGAAATTATTAAACTAATTCACAAAATTTAGCAATAATAAAATTGTATTTCAAATACAAGATGAAATTGAAAAAAAAAACTAAAATATTAATTTGTTATTTTTATCTAAAACAGCATCAACAAAAGGTAATTAAATTTATAATATAATTGAGTCTAACTTGTGTACAATTAATTAGATTTAAAATATATTTTCTAATATAACATTAAAACTATGATTTAAAATACGTAATTTGTTTGTGGTTGAATCCCATCTGCTATTAATATTTAATCCTATATTAAGATATCTCGATGTAAAAAAAATGTCCTAAAAGTTATACGTCAATTAAAAATAAAATTATTCAGTATATAACTTATTTTACTAACTAGTTTTGTAAAATTAAATATAAACTTACAAATCAGATTTGAAAACATACTTTTGAAACAAAAGCAAAAAAAAAAAAAAACTGAGTTGTTTTGTTTGTTTATGGTACCTTAGATTGGATTAGAATCAAATCTTTTGTCACAGCCATGTAATGGATATTTGTCAGGTAGCACAAGGCAATGTGGTATTATCCAGTGGTTAGTAACTGTTGGATGGGTGAAGGAAGAGAATAGAAACTTTAATAAGGGCACGGTGTCCTCCACAGAGGTACTCCCAAAGGACCATTCCGTGTCTTATAACATCATTAAAGACCAACACTTGGCCAAACAACTTTTTTTCATGCTAACACTTTTTACGTGGCAAACTTGGTTCATTTGATTGATTAAAAATCTACAATCTCTGAAATTAGGGTTTCAATTTTTCTTTTATATATTTAATAATCTTATTTTACTTTCTTGAAGTTAATCATTTTAAATATATATTACCATTTCAACATTTTGAATATTTTTAAAAGTAAAATTATGACAGAAAATTCAAAGTTTTGAAATTATAATATATTACGGATATCTTTTATGAAAAACGAAAACGAGTTTTAAAATATAACTTCTCGTTATTTTAACCTTTAAGTGAAGTTTATTTTAATATATTAATGACAACTTCAATTGAAAAATTGATTTTATAATAATGAGTTGATACTATTAATATGATATTACACTCATACAGTTATTATTTATTTTAGTGAAATTTATTATTTTATTTTAATTAAATTATTATAACATTTCTAACGATAATATGAATTCACAATTTATAATAAGTATAAACTTCATTCTACAAATAGATTTTGTAACAATTTGTAATAAGTGTAAACCTCGTTTCACACAAATAGGTTTTGTAAGGTAAGTTGAATTAAATTTTTGATCTATTTTTCATATATTTAACTCAATTTTCTTTTCAAAATTTAAATTATACTACTTTCTTTTAAATCAAAATTATTTATACTTTCTATTCTCTTATGTTGACCATAACTAATAACTCGAATATAAATAAATTAGTATATTTTCAACAATAAAATAAACTATTTCACTACAAAAAATCATTAAGTAATAACCAATCTTATATTAAAAACAAAAAATAATTATTCTCTATATCTGCTAATTCATATATTAATTTATAAACTAAAAAAATACTAGTATCTAAAATAATATATAATTCATATACAAATTATAATTTTTTATTTATAATAAAAATTAGTTTAGATATCAATATTATTTTTTACAAATTGATATATTGTTATTTTCTTATAATATTTAAATATTTAATTAAATTAAATGTCTAAATTTCTCAAATTCAATACCATTAATTAAATTAAAAAAATAAATTGCTATCGATGTACAATGAAAGTGTGACATGATTGATAAACGACATTATTTCTTAATCATGTGGTCGATTGTTTGTTATACAATAAAAGTTTGAAATTAAAAACGTATTTGTCAATAAATACATACAAAAAGTAACACTAGTGATTTTTCTCTCTTCAGTATTTATTTACATCGGTTCATAGGATTTATCTTTTGAGTTCTGTGGTTCTCTTTGAGTGTGATAAGTGGAACATTTTTTGCTTTTTTTATAAATCTAACTAATAATTGACATTTTAAATATTAGAAAAATAATAATGGTAGGAATCTTGTACAATCGTTTGGAAGGTGTTGTTACATAGAGCTAACTTGAGAACTTGCATTATTATTGTTTAATGTTTTTGTGTTTTTTTAATATTAGCTTTTGTTTGTATTACGAATTTGAATTTTTGTTTAACGTTCAGTTATTAAATGTTATATGTGCACATTAATATAAGACTTCTTCACTTTTTAATATTTTTACTTTTTCTTAATGTTTGTTTAATTGTCTAGAAAAAAACATAATATTTTTTATTATTCATCGAATAAAGGTTAAGGGTGAGTCTGATTTAATATTTTTAAACAAATGAATATTTCTTATTTATATCGGAAGATGAATTTGAGACAATGTAAAGAAAATCAAGTGAATAAGAATTGAAGTTTTTTTTTTTTTGAAGAATACTAAAAGACCGACTGAAAAAAATTAGTGTAAATTTAATTAATTTAACTTATTAGAAAAATAAAATAATCTGATAATATTACAACTATAATACTCTTGTATTTTCATTTCAATATTTCTCCCTGCAAGAGCTTACGCTAGTTCTTTCCTCAACAAACTGTGGGACTCAAATAGCCTGAAAGAGAGATGAACTATAGGGGGAAAAAATTTAGAAATATATGATATAATTAATACTAAATATATGAAATAGATACAGAGATATGACATTCCTCTTTTCCAATAAATTTATTTATTTAATGTTCATTTCCTTTCTATCCACCTATTCACCTCCCAACACTTCTCTTGTTTTCGTTGAGCTTGATCTCATTCTAACTTCTGTTCAATCACCAACCTAACCCAAGCTATTTTCCTCCAGCCCAGTTTCAAGAGTGCCACCCTATTGAAACATAAGTCCCAAAACTTTATCATCCAACTCAATAAATTGTTCTCGCAGCACAATTTTGCAATACATTTCATAACTCTTTTTTTTTTCTAAATAACATTGCTAAATAAATAACTAACGTTTCTCAAGTGTTATTATGCTACCAAAATCTACTAAATAAACAATGCAAAGTTCATTTAATGTATATAGATATACATATATAAATCCCTCTATTTATGAGTATGCTTCTAACCACCTCAAAATTTATTTAATACAAATTTTGGTGCCACCAACCTCACCCTATAGCTTCCTCCGATCCCTCTACCTAATCAGCAACTGCTTCCTCTAAAGAATAAAAATGGGAGTCGAATACATTGGAATGGAGATTCTTTTAACCACATCATGTCAATTGCTCAATGACGGCTAATATTAAACAAATTTCAAATTTCTTACGGTATGCCAAGAAATTATGTATTAATTTCTATTTCCTTATAATATTTTGAAAAACCGATCATTCACATGTCACAACACTTCATTGAAAACTAACAAAATCAAACCCGGGTATGAGAGGGGAAATGAAGAGGCGGCGTGTTATGAGATATATGTTCAGAATCCATGCAACTTCATATCATAAATCTAAACAGAAATATAATATCTCCTTATACAGCTGTAACCTGTATAATTAAAATCTTAAATGACCCCACAGGGACCACTTACGGGTTCGGAATTTTGGCAGAATTTAAACAGACACAAAAATATAAATACCAATGTCATAGAGCAGATATGATGAAACGGAAGATATTATGGCAAGTGACATAAAGCAATCACACTTAGTAGCAGCTCCAGCGGCAGAAAGCTATATTTGCTCTTCCATCAGCGGCAGCAGGTGGCTATCAAACACATTCAACACACGTGCACATGCTCCCGATACTGGTGGTGGTGGCAAAGCTGACCCAGAGATTTTAAAAAGCAGCTGAGGGGCAGTCGGGAACACAGACAAAAATTCCCCATATTAAAGCAAATATTTCCCCCCGTAAGAGTGACAACATTATACCCATAAAGAAATTTAGTATTCACAAAAGTCGTGCATCTAGCTCCATAAACAAAAATAAACATTAAATAAAAAGAAAAGTCTTTTCTGTACTTTTGCTGAGGGGAGAGGGAGCTGTTACCGTGTTTTCTGTTTTATACGATGTATTTTTCTTCCGTTTCTCAATCATATTTATCCTAAATATGCCTCGAGCAATCATTTCCCATTGTGCCATAAGTAAAGACTTAGACCATTCTTAGAATCCTGCTTCACGTGTCCCTCTTAATATGAGCTCTTCAAAAACACACAAAGTGCTAATGCACGTCTAAAACTCTAATTTCTTGCTGGAATGGAGTGAAGTGAACCTTGAATTCCAACTTGACCAGTACCCTCACCAGTGGAGAGCTGCAATGGACTACTCAAATCCCCAAATGTAGATCTATGTTGTTGTGAAGTATCATGTAGAACCTCTAGTGCTCCTGGACCATCATAGTTACTAGTCTCCAAAGCAATATTGTGTACTTGTTCAGCCAGTATGTCCGGATTCGACTCTCCAGGGGTTGTAGCATTAGAAAACTGAACAGGAGGCATGAGCCATCTCCTCCAATCATTTCGTCTCCTTATTTTGTCACCCTATAATAAAATGACAGTGAGAAATTTTAAAACAGCTTTAATAAATGATAGAATAAAACAAAAAATAAAAATAACTTTTCCCTAAATACTACCAATGAAATCTTGTCAACACTCAAACTCAAATCTGCAGACAGTATTCGAAGAATTTACCTGCACCTCAACAGCAGATGAATTTCGAACAGCCTCTAATATCATCTGGATATTGTCAGTCAAATACATAACCTGACAGATAAAAATATTCATTATTGGATAAACAATATGCTAATGCTACAAATAATTCATCATTGAGTGGTGAGTATCAAATTAATTCCGTAATTGGGTAAAGAAATAATGCTACAACTCAAGTAGGAGAAATTATTAAATTAATGCATCACTTGAACTGCAACGTTACAAATTTTGTATGTTAATTGAGGAACTGCAACACTAAAATAGTGACCATTAAAAAGTACTAAAATTGGAGTCCAAACAGCACCTAACATAATCTGCATATTGCAAGTCAAATGCATAAACCAGAGAGAAAAAAAAAAACCATTCATCATTGGTAACAAATAAGGCCACACTACTCGCATCCAAATAGAAGAGATTTAAATGAATGCATAACTTGAACTGAAGCATTACGAAATTAATTTGATATTCAACACTAAACTAGTCACCAATACAAACTTCAAAACCTGTACACTAAAAGTCGTTATACTCTAAACAATCACACGCATTCACTACCCATTGCCATTTCACCAGTCATAATTAAGATTCTAGATGTTTAGTGAGATCAACTTCTGTATACACCAGAGAGTAAAATGTTTCAAGTTTAGCCAAAAGGGAAAAAAGTCTAAACCAAATATACATTGAACTATAAATAACAAACCATAAAGCCTTATGATCCACCCTTGGTGTATAGGCATAATATCACGTGCTTGACAGTAATTATATCCATTAACTACAACAATTGTAAAGTAACAGTGTCTCCATGTCAACATACATTTCCCACCACTAGACATATATCATTAAGGATGAAAAATAATTCGGAACTAAAGTTTGATTATTTCTTTTTCACCTTTTTTCTGTTCTCTTGGATTTAAAAATCAATACTCTTTCGATGTATTATGCATAACCTCAATTTGACTACCAAACTCAAGCTTTCAGTTCCGCTATCCTTTTTATTTGAGAATAAACACAAGCAATTTGATATAAATGGTGCTGTTAAAAAAATGGATATAAAAGGTTAGGAAAAGACTTGGAATACGGAGAGAATAAGGCTGTAGTAAAAAAATTGAACAACAATAAGTTTTTATTTACTTAACCAGAACCTAACTTAACCTTTAAAACAGATCCAATCCATGTGTTTAAAATTTTCCCTGCAGTAACTTTTTTGTTTTCCAAGTTAATTTTTTAATACAAAACAAAATTATCAAAACATGAGTCCATATTCCTTAAACAGAACATCATTACTACATAATAGAGAAAGTTAGTGTAGGACTGAACTTTGAAAAAAAAAATCAAAGACCAAAACTTGAATCCCCCAAAACTATAAGGACTATCTACCAAATAAAATCAAAGTAGGGTGCGAAAATCGGAGAACTTACAATATACACATTGTTACTTCAATGATTTTAATGCAAAAACTTGATTTAGAGTCATGTTTTTCCCCAGTCGTTGACATGCTTTCTACTGAAATGGTGCAGACTGTGCAGCCATATACATGCTACCAATATTTGTAATCCAATGAATGTATGGAAAGGGCAACTAAGGTAAGACGTAATTTGATCAAAATAAGAACACTCCAGCTGTCTTTTACAGGATTGAAACACGCCAATCAGTCAATCCAGTAGAAGACAAGTGGTCATTAGATACAATTTAATCCATCTCCACTAAAGTAGGTTAATCATTATGCGTTTTTCAAAAGCATATATTTTATGAGTCAGTGAAAAAACAAAACAATCTATCTATTTCTCCTTCATAACTCACTTTGTTGAAGCCTGCAATTAATTTAATGGGAACCCAGCCCTGGTCATCCATGTTCTGCCGCAAGAACGTATCTTTAATTAAATTCTCATTACTGCGATAGACAAGTTGTGGTACAACTACAGTCAGCTTTCGGAACCGATTGAAGACAACAAACTAACAAAAACAAAACACCGAAAGACCAAAGTAAAAACAGTACCTAAAATAGTAGTCAATCTGGGTGACTATCTTATTTTGCAACTGAGGGTCAGGACCTGTAAAGAACAGGGGATGATGTGGCATGGGAGGCACAAAAGGAACACTTCTCAGTGAATCTGGGGGTGGAGGTGGAGCTGCAACAAACACCACCGGAGGTGACAGTTCTGGAAATGAATACAGTCATCAGAGCATGTTCTGTGTTGAAAGAAATCACCATAACATTAATACACCATACCATGGAATCCAATATGGCCACCAAAAGGCCGCATTGGTGATGGATGAAAAAATTGAGTAGAGTTAGGAGGCGGAGGTGGCCGTATAAATCTTGGAACAACTCGTGGAGGGACATTGGTATCTCTACTTCCGAAACTTCTATTATTATTCCATTCTTGGCGCCTGTTCCCATAGTTATGATGGTGAGAACCATCTCCGCGCTGATGTGGACCACCATTTCGATTTCTAAACGAATTACGCTGCTGCGGATGATCATTGGACACAAAACCACCTCTCTGTGTGTGGTCCTTTGGAGAGGAGTTATGGGACCCAGTTGCAGCTACCGAAGCCTGGGGTGACTGGCCACCATTCGAAGACGCATTTGAACTGTGATTTTTCACTGATTTCTGCCGAGTTGACGCCACACTGTTGGTACTCTCGGTGCTTGTATTATCACTGACTTCCCTCTGAAGAGAGGAGGAAGAAGACGCACTTCCCAAAACCTGCAATCAGCAATTAACAATAGCAATGTCGTTGCACATACACACTAACCATATAGGCCAACAAAGTTCACAGTCCATCTAGTTGTTAATACACATAAACTAATCCAGTACCGATTTCCACACACTTTAACAGGCACATACATGCATTTTCCAAATTGTACCACATAACTACCTCCGTATATTAGTATAATCAAGCCACTTAACACCATCAGAACACACGAAAAATCAATTCGACAACGCAAAAAAAAAAAAAAAAAAAAAAAAAACAAAACAAAAAAAAAAAAAAAAAAAAAAAAAAAAAAATATATATATATATATATATATATATATATATATATATATGGGTCTTAAGCACATGTGATGAAAGAGAAACAAGATAATGCAAGCCATGTACTTCCCCACACATACACATGCATTTACGGAAAAAGACAAAAAGAAGAAGAAAGAGAAAGAATTAAGGAACCCATGCACCCCTATCTTGAACCTCAATGCACGAATCCTATAACTACAAAATAAATAGCATATAGATCAGTGAAAATAGTGAACACGGTTCCATGTACTTCGAAAAACTCTTGGCCCAAAACAGAAAAAAGAGAAGGAAAGGTGGCTGCACCAAAATAACGCTTAAGGTAAACTCCAAAAGAAAAGAAAAGGGAATGTGCCTACGAAAAGCATGTGACTGCGTGAACCAGTTTTGAAAGCTGCCCCATAACTAGGCTAGGAGATGACATATAGTCATGTATAAAATTGTGTCCTGCACTCAAAGCTTTTTAAAAAAAGAAAGACAAATAAAACCCTATATAAAACTACCCCATTGGAAACTCAAAAGCTGCACTCCTTTCGCACCCACCATGCTATGAAAAACAAGGGTTAACTACAAAAACTTATACATGAACGTGAGCCAAGAAACCATTCACGAGACCAAAGTATAGAGAAAAAAAGAAAAATCAAGCTGCATGCATCCAACAACTAGAAAACAAGGAAAACAAAATAAAATGTAGTTTCCCCTACCTAATGGGTCTCTGGAATGTTTCTCTTCTCTACCACAGCCGCTGAAATCTTGCACCCTTGTTCTCTCTTCTTGTTTCTCTCCACGCTTCCTTTCTAAAACCCTAACTTTCAACCTATAAACACCCTCTCATTCACAATCTTTCTGTTAATATTCTCTCATTTAAATATATTTTTCTTGGTTGTTGTAATATTTTAAATCACAATTCAAAAGATGGAAAACAATAAAAAAAATAAAATCTGGTGCAACGTGCAAAAAAAAAAAAAAAAAAAAAAAAATTAAATATTTTTATTTATAAAAATAAAAAATTTAATAAAATTATAATTATATAATTAAATTTTTTTTTTCAATACAACAAGCTTTATACGTATATAGTTATTTCACTAAACAATGCACTCTCGTGACTAAGAAAAGAGAAAATAAATTATGTTTCATGGGTCTCGCTTCTTAAAAAAGAAAAATTAAATTTAAATTAACCAACACAATTCCACCAACCAGGTTCAAAGCCCTGCACTTGCTCACCTCTGCACGCAACTTTCACTATTAGGCTACGTGCCATCATATGATATGACATGCATTATAAATATTAAAACACTTATACTTCACAAACCATAATTTCCTTAAATTAAATAAATAATAACTTTAATCACTCATTTAATTAAAAATAATCATTAAAATAAATAAAATAATCACATATATATATATATATATATATATTCAATATTTCATAATTTGATAACCTAATTAAGTTAAATAAATCAATAATATTAATCAAGCCATTAATTTTTCCAATGTGTTTTCCTTTAGTCTAATTTTTTTCCGAGTCTTACATAAACTCCAATTGTAAAATGTCATATCTGGTCCAAACCTGAACATACATTAGACTTCCAACGGCTGAAGCATATGAAACATTCTTCATCTATTCCTATTCAAGATCATTTTCGGCTCCAATGTTATATTCTAATTATTGTAAATACACTTCATAATAAATAAAAATACACTTCATATTCTATATTTTGGCTCTAATGTTATTTACTACCTTGATGAGAAACTTGTTGTTCAATTGGTTCTTCAGCAACTTGATCTATCTCCAACAATTTTTGGAACTCGAATAACTAGTTGTCTAATACGCTATTTATCCAAAGGAGCTTGAATGACTACCAATCTATCATTTGATTTAGAGGGTTGAAATTGATTATGATTATTTTGAATTAAATCACTCCCACTAATCAAGTCATTTACAAGAAACTTTACATTCATTGATTCCACAAATTATAGTGTTATGAGATGGACAATAAAACATTATAACCTTTGAGCTTTTTCAACATATCTAATGAAATATTGACTAATAGTCTTAGGTTCTAATTTATTCTCTTGTGGATTATAAAATGTCACTTTTAGATGAGCATTTCCAAAGGCGTATGTGTCGTAAATTGGGTTTCCAACCTTTGAATAACTTAAAAAGTGTTCTTAAAACAACCTTGGTTAGAACTCGATTCATTATACAACCGTCTTAAGGGCTTCAATCCACAAAAATTTAGGAAGTTTTGTATGACTCTTCATGCTTCTCACCATATCCATTAAAGTTTGATTTCTTCTTTTTGCCACATAATTATGATCCAAAGAACCAAACATAATGTATTGGGCAACAATCCCATGTTCTTGAAGAAATTTCGCAAATGGACTATGTGCTTGTCCACTCATAGTGTATCTACCATAATACTTTTCACCTCTATCCAATCTCACAATCTTAAGTTACTTTTCGTTTTGTAACTCTACTTCGATTCACTATACAATTGTATTAAGTGCTTCAATTCACAAGAATTTTGGAAGTTTTGCAAGACTCTTCATGCTTTTCACCATATCCATCAATGTTCGATTTCTTCCCTCTACCATATAATTATGATCCAAAGAACTAGGCATAGTGTATTTTGCAATAATCCCATGTTCTTGAAGAAAATTTGCTAAATGGGTAAGGTGCTTGTCCACTCATAGTGTATCTACCATAATATTTTCCACTTCTATCCAATCTCACAATCTTAAGTTGTTTTCCGCATTGTAACTCTACTTTAACCTTAAAAACTTTAAAGGCATTTAAAGCTTCATCCTTAGAACAAAGCAAGTAAAGATACACATATTGTGAGTAATCATTTATAAAGGTGATGAAATATCTCAGAATCCATAAATATATGTATGAATTATTTCTAGTAGGTTTGAACTCCTTTTAGCACCCCTTTTATTTATTTTTTTCGGACTTGTTAGTTTGCTTACCCTTAATGCAAACCATAGAAGTCCCAAAATTAGCAAAATATAACTTACTAAGTACTTGATCATTTCTTAATTGCTTGATTCTCTTAATAGAGATATGTTCCAATCTCCAGCGCCATAACATAGAGGAATTCTCATTCACAACACATTGTTTTAACCCAGTAGAAAGATGCATTGAACTTTAAGCAGTGTAGTTTGTAATTTAATGGAGTAAAAACCATCAGACAGTTCACAAAACCAACAACGTAATGGAAATACCCAAAGGAAATACCCAAAGATGCTAATTGAAAAATGGAAATTAATTTTTTTTATCAAAAATAGGAACACAAAAAGATATTTTCTAAATACAAAATAAAACCACTACTTAAAATCAAATTGCATGTCCCAATGACCTTCACATGTGAACTCATATTTATTTATGAATGGATGCAATGTTCACTTTCAATTGATCTCCTTAGGTTTTGCATACCCTATATGGTATTATAAAAATGGATTGTAGTTCCATAATCAATCCACCTTGTGTTATGATTAATATTATTCATATTAGATTCATAACAAACAAAAGCAAAATAATTACCTTTCTTCTTTAGCCAATTCTTAAACTTTGTGCAATCCTTCTTCATGTGTCTCTTCCTTTTACAAAAGGAACACTTGGTCTCCTTTGTAACTAGCTTAACAAATATCTTTCCCTTCTGATTAACTTAATTCTTCTTATTCTTGAGAGAAGTAGTCAAGTTTACCATTTGACCTTCCTCCATTAGCAACCTTTCCTCTTCTTGAACACACATGGTCACTAATTCATTAATAGACCACTTATTCTTATGTGTGTTGTAAGCAATTTTAAAATGAGCATATTGATGAGGTAAAATATACAAAATATAATGTACTAGAAGGGAATTAGACATGATAACCTCTAAGGCCTTTAGTTGAGCCACAATGTCTCTTATGCACATGATGATCATGCACTTCTTTAGTCATGGTAAGCTTTAAGGATGAAAAATACATGATAATAATGTTGATAAGAGATTTATCAAAGGTGATCAACTATTCATCAATACCCTTTAGCAAATATCTCACATTGTCATGTTGGTTTAGAAAACCCTAAATACTAGTAGAAAAGTTGGTCTTTATTAATGTCACAAAGAGACATTAACCTCTCCCACTTTTCATAGAAATAAACAACATCTGGAGTGTTGGTCTCAATAATAACAATGATTCTAGTTTTGTAGTAGCATAATCAATATCCATCCAACCTAAATAAAGAATAACTTTCTCCTTCCAGAACTTATAATTATCCCATTTTCTAGTTTGGGAATACCATAATGGATATAAGAAAAATTTACAGATTGAGAAATTGCAAAATTTTTAAAATATATGCTCATTATCATAATTTGAGACTATAATAAAGAATGTTTTGTCAATAGAAACATGTTTTAATCAATGAATCAAGTGACATAAAACTTGTTTATGGGCCAAAGTCACACTCAATTAGACTCACATAAGCAAATGATAAAATTATTTTGTTTTACCAATGCAAACATGTCTTAATGAATGAAACTAGTGATATAAAAGTTGCTTGTGTGCTAAAATCTTAATCAATTAGACTCACATAACCAAATGATAAAACTATTATACTATTATGTTACTAATGTAAACATATGTCTCAATGAATGAATCTAGTGACATAAATCTTGCATGTGGGCTAAAGTTTTACTCAATTAGACTCACAATATCAAATGATAAAAATATTATACTATTATCACTACAAAAAAAATTGGATTTTCCAATAGCCAATATTAATCGATAATTAAAGAAATTCGTCAATAACAACATTTTTTCGACAGATTATCGAAGAATAAAAATCCGTCGGTAAAAGCATTGTCGGTAATAATTAATTTAAATGAATGAATTGATTAATTAACTAAAAGTTAAAACAATTATAAAATATCAATAATTAATAGTAATAAAATCTTATATTATAAAAGAAAAAAGAACTTAAATAAATATTTTTTATAACTAAAATTATGTAACGTCCCAATTAAATAGATAAAACCAATTTAACAAAACGTCGCATACATGAATATTCAAAGAGTACGGAGTTTGGGATATGAAGGTACACAGTGCACCAAACATGTCCATAACAAAAGAAAAAGGCACCACACTGCATAAAACAAAGTTTAAAAGTTCTAAAGGTAGTACAAGGTCCTGTCCAAGACAAGAGAATCATAACCTATCAGGTCTCCTTCATTTGTAGGCTCCATAGTGAGCCCAAAACCCGTCCAACCATCAAGCTGCGGTGTCTCTACTATCATTACCACTACTAGGGATTCTCACATATGCTCACATCAATAAAATTGATGATCATCGCAATAGAGAAAGCCACACACAACATACACGCAAGCAAAAAGGGTAAGCTAGTGTAAAGGAATATTATATCATAATAGTCAACATGCAGTTTCAAAGTCAGACATAACTAACAAACATTCACACATAGATTACCAAATCATTTAAGACCCCAAGACTTGATTATCCGGATACGTAAAATGAGGCACCACCACGAGACAGTGGAATTATGTCCTAGCAGTGAGGCATCACCACGAGGCCTTGGCGTAATTACACCCTTACATGAAGCACTACTACGTGGCCTTCATGGAATTACGTCCTGGCCTTGAGGCACCACCATGATACTCGCGTGGAATTACGTCTTTATGTTGAGGCACCACCATGAACTCTCACCACAAGGTTCATGGAATTAAGTCCAATAGATGAAGCACCACCAATGACTCTCACTAGGAAGGTCCATGGGATTACGTCCTATAGATGAGGCACCACCATGAGCTCTCACTACAAGAGTCATGGAATTACGCCCTACTCACGCTTTGTACATGTTTCACTAACCAATTAGAAAGTTCCCATAATACTAATGTCATGTATAAACAACCAATCATACAACTCATGCTTTCCAATTCATACACAATAAAGCAACATACCATTTCCATCTAAACCTCATATATTAATCATGGCATCATCCCTCAAACCCTTCTAGTAAAGCATTTAGATCAGACAAGCAAGCAACACATCAGTGAACCATTCAACAATAGTACCAAAACCCGCCCCAGTCTCGCTCAAGCTAATAGGTCTCGCTTAGGCGAGCCCCTTCTCGCCTAGGCGAGGGCTCAAATAGGGGAACAATGGATTCTGCGATTTCTCGCTCAGGCGAGCCCCTTCTCGTCTAGGGGAGGCCACTCCTCGCTCAAAAAGAAAACTCGTCGCCTAAGTGACCGTCGAGCAGCAGATCCTGGGCGAGCCTCTGTTAATTTCGCCTAGACGAGACAAGCTCGCTTGGGCGAGAAAAACAGTGCCCACCACTGTTCACTCGTGCAGAAATGCAAGAACATCACCAAATCACATTTTAACCAATACCAAGTAGTCAAACCATTAGCATACCTCAAGCATACGACTTAAACTCAAAAAACATACAAAAAACATAGATAACCTTAAACCCTAGCTTCCCTTACTTGGAAAGGGTTTATCAAAAGACTTCGACCCTGACTCAACGAACCCAACAACTTCAAAAGCGGACCCAAGAGTTGAGAATAAAGACATAAGAAATGACGAGGTTGCTACAGTAAGCCCAACATAACCATGAGAACCAAATTAGAACGAGAAGAGCACGGTTCAGGAGCAACTTACGTGGAGTAGAAGAACAGAAATGATCGATTAACTAGCTTGAAAAAGAGAGAAGTCAAAACCCTAGCAGAGCTCTACAATGAAGAGAAGAGTTTGAGAGATTGGAGCGTTTACAAATGAGTGCAGAATGGTGAACCCTAGCTACTTTAGGGGCCTTGGCACCCTATGGGCCAACCCTTAAGCCCATCTGCTTAGGATCAACACTTAAGAATAAGGTAGAAAATAAACAGGCCTTACAAATTACATTTGTTTAAAATATTTAAATGAAAAATTAATTAACAAAACATTAAATAAAAAAATAAACGAATTAATAATTAAGAGTGGTAAAATTATTATACTATAAAAAATTGGGATAATTGTTATATATTATTATTATTATTATGTATAACATTAAATGAATGAATGAATTAATTAAAAAAGAATTAAAAGAATAAGAAAATATGAATAATTAATAGTAATAAAATACAAATATTATAAAAGAATAATAAAATTATAAAAATATAATATTATAATAAAATCTTTTATTTCATTTATTTAGTTTGATTGAGTCAATTACGGAAGATTTTATAAATGATATCCTCTTTTTAAAGATCCTTTTTCTTTCTTATTTATCATTTAGTGATTTTTTTAATTTGATTGGATCAATTATAGATAGATATTAATTAGTTAACATAAAAATTAAAAAATAATAAAATATTAATAATTAATAGTGATAAAAATTTTATATTAATTTAAAATTTAAAATTTTATATTAATTTAAAATTTAAATTTTTATATTAATTTAAATATAAAAATTTTATATAATTAAAATTATGTTTAACAATAAAATTCAAATGAATTAATACATTAATTAACACAAAAATTAAAATAATAATAAAATTTCATCAATTAATTGTGTAAAAACTAATATTTTTAAAGAAAAATAAAATAAATATTTTTCTATAATTAAATACTATACTTTTTATAAATAAACCACTACAAGAAAAATCATTATTACCGACGGTCAAAATCCGTCAGTGATGGCCAAAATCCGTTGTTAAATTAACATTACCGACGGATCATTGACGGTCAAAAATTCGTCAGTAAAATGCTTGTCTGTAAAATTTTACCGACAGAAATCATGTTCCGTCGGTAATTACCGACGGAAAAATCTGTCGATAAATCTGTTAGTAATTATCGACAAAAAAATCCGTCGATAATTATCGACGGAAAAATCCGTTGGTAAAATCTGTCGGTAATTACCGACGAAAAAATCCGTCGGTAATTATCGACCGAAATATCCGTCGGTAATTACCAAAAATTTGTCGATAAATTTGTTACACTATTCATCTTCTTCCTCCTCCCTCTTTCATTTTTTTTTCGTGGTCGTCGTCTCCGTCGTCGTCGTCGCATCGCCGTCACCACTGCCACCGTCGCCGCCGCTGTCGCCGTCGTCTTCTTCTTCCTCTTTCTTCTTCTTCTTCTCCTTCTTCTCCTTCTTCTTCTCCTTCTTCTCTTCTTCTTCTCTTCTTCTTCTTCTTCTTCTCTTTCTTTTTCTTCTTTTCTTCTTCTCCTCATCTTCTTATAAGGTGAGATTTGGGCGAGAAAATTTCCGCTTCTTTTAACAACGGATAAATCCGTAGGTAATTTCGTCGATAAAAAAAAAATTAAATTATCGACGGATTTTACTGACGGATTTTGAGTTATGTAAGTATCGATGGATTTACCGACGGAAAAATCCGTCGGTAATTCAAATTTGGGCGAGAAATTTCCCGCTTCTTTTATTGATGGATTTTTCCATCGATAAATCCGTCGGTAATTCAAATTTGTGCGGGAAATTTCCTGTTTCTTTTACCGACGGAAAAAATCCGTCGGTAATTTTTCGGTAAAAAAAAATTGAATTATCGACGAATTTTACCGACAAATTTTCTGTCGATAAATGAAATTTTTTTTACCGACGAATTTTTTTGCCGGTAATTAAAATTTGAGAATCCGTCAGTAAAATCCGTCGATAATTCAAATTTACCGACAGAAGTATATCCGTCGGTAAAATTTCATCGGTAATTTCAATTTTTTTTTGTAGTGAACATTTCCTTATAAAAGTAATTCGAAATAATAATTTTCTTATATATAGCAGTTTTTAAAATGATATATTCTTATTTAAGCTATCTTTCTTTATTTTTAATTTTTTAGTTATTTTTTAATTTGATCACATCAATTACATATAGGTTTTAATCAATTCATATATAATTAAAGTTATGTTTCACATTAAAATTTAAATGAATGAAGGAATGAATTAGCAAAAAATTTAAAAAAATAATAAATTTTAAATAATTAATAACTACAAAAATCTTAAAAGAAAATTTGAAATATGTATTTTTTTCTGATTAAAATGATTTTTTATAGTAATAATGGATGAATTAACATAAAGGTTTAAAAAATAATATTTTCCTAGTAACAAAAATATTATAAAAGAATTAAATTTTGAAATAAATGTTTTTCTATATATAAATGTTATATGTTATATTCTTTATAAATAAATATATTTTTATGGTTAAAATTTGGAATAAATAATTTTCAATAATAAAGTATTTTTATGAATGTTATATTCTTTTTGAAAATCTTTTTCTTTATTGTTAACTTTTTAATTATTTTTGATTTGATTGATCAATTATCGACGAATTTACAGACATATATTAGGGTATGTGATCATTGATGAATTTTTTGAAAGATTTATCCATCGGTAATTAAAATTTGTTTTGTCGATGGATCTATCCATCGGTAATTAAAATATTTAAATTTGTCGGTAAATGATAGTTACCGACAAATTTATTTTCTTCGGTAATTACCACATTTTTTGTAGTGTATGTTTTACTGATGCAAACATACATATGAATGAATGAATCTAGTGACATAAAACTTGCTTGTGAACTAAAGTCTTACTCAATTAAACTCATATCACCAAATGATAAAACTATTATACTATTATGTTTCACCAATAAAAAAACAACGTCTTAATGAATGAATCTAGTGATATAAAACTTGTCTATGAACTAAAGTCTTACTCAATTAGACTAACCTAACTACATGATAAAACTATTAGACTATATTCCTTTTCTCGACTCCTGACAATTTGAGAAATATAATCCAATATTTCATCATACTAATTAATGTAATTCCTCTAGGTAAGAACTCACAACATCACATATAATTAATTATAATTAATATTATGTGATTATAAATATCAATCGATTAGAGATACTATGACTACTCTCTAATTTATTAATGAACCTTCCAAGCCATTCAAACTTTTGAAATAAATATTTGCATCAATATTATTTATAATGCAATCAAAATAAATAATAATATTTATTATATAAATAAAATATACAACATATAATTTATATCAACATTTATTACATACAAAAACTTAATAGTACAACAATTCAAATAAACTCATATGTTAATCCATAATAAACCCATACAGTAATTCAAATAAATAGAATTACTTGACCATTACACCATCAAATATTTCACGTTAAACTATTGATATAAAACAAAATTATATATTCCTCATTATTTTAACAAAATAAAAGGTACATTTTTAATTCATCTTTAACCTCAAAATAATTGGCACATCCACTGTCCAAAAGAAAAAAAACTTGTGTCAATTGCCATAAGTAAGTAATAGCGTTCCATACTACATGAGTACACAAAAACAAATTTCAGATTCCTTAGAGCAACTTCGGGAAAGCCTCAAAGACCCCCAAGGCTAATGCTTTGAGATCTTCTGTACTCATAATAATAACACCCTAGCGCCACCTCATCAATAGTGACACCTTCAACACCGATAATGTTAGGTTCAACATCAAACACTAGAAAAACACAAATAAAGAATCCAAAAGGATAATCACAACAGATTCAAAGAACAAGACAAAGCTATTTAACATTGCTCTAATAAATGTCATTGTCACGAGAATTTTTCATTTCAAACCCTTCACTCTCTCAACTTTGATGGTATAGTATACTGTAGAAGAGAGAGCAGATTTGGTGACCCTAAAACACAAAGTACCTGTGAAATTTATAGGGTTCTCTACCCATTGCAAAATAGTTGACATAATAAATTATTGCCAATGATATGGATTACAATATCAAAATTTATGAAAAAGTTATAAAATTGATTGACAAATGGACCACATATATGAAAAGAATTAACTAGGTGAATATTTCATATTATCCCACATATCATATATTTGAAAATTTTCCAACATGTTTTGGATTTTATTTCTTTAATGAGTCAATATTTAAATTATGTAGAAACCTAATTTTCATTTTATTTTCAAATAAATACCTGTAAAAGAACTTATTTTATTAGGACTAATTTATGTAGATTTTTTAATAACTAAAAAAATAATTGTACCGAAATTTTTAAATATATATAAACCCAATTAGTGCATACTTTTAATCTTTACCACGATATTATAATAATATATTACATTAATTAAAGTATACATCATATAAATTTACCATTTATAGTTGGATAATATGTGTAACAGTTTTGAATACTATTTAAAAATGATTTTATTATTATTTTGTATTATTATTATTATTTACTATATCTATATGTATATAAATTTTGTGTATTTTATATTTAATCATTTAAAATAAATTGTTTCTAAAATTAAATTAACATTAAATAGTATAATAACGATAAAATGATTTTGTGTTTCTAAAATTTGTCATGTTTAGTTTATATGAAGACCTAGAAAATTGTATTTTAGAAGTGACACCGGTTTAAAAATAGTTAGATTCAATTATTTTAACATTAAAAGTTTTTAGTGTAAATAATTTTGTTATAAACGAACTTCATTTTTTTAAAACGCATTATCTCTCTAGAAACCACTTTTCTAGAGTTCTTTGACATCTCTCTAAGAACAAATATGTACCACACCTAGCCAAACTCGACCAAATAAGTAAACAATGCATATACCAAGGCAGCCAAGTATTCAGCCTAGGACGAGTCAGCCTAACTTGTACCAGTTCTAACCTAAACATCTAGAGGAATAACCTGCACCTCATATAAGCAACATAAGTCGTCAAGGTAGGTAGCCAGCCTAGGCCGACTACTCCAACAGACCTGGTAAGATTAAGGCCCAGGCCGAGCACTCCAATAAACTTAGTGAAAATAGAAGCCCCCGCGTTCAATAGGTATTAAGGGCCTGGGTTAGGGCCCAGGCCCACTCACAGCCCAAGCTAGAGCCCAAGTCAAGGCCCGACCCATGAGGTAATCAGACATCATTAATGCTCTATAAATAGGCGTGGATCCTAGTAATTAAAGGTACGCATTCATTAATCACTGATTTGACCTTCTGAGAACTTTGACTTACTTGAGCTTCAGAGACTCTTCTGCAGGTAACCCCTCCTGGGTTCAAGCTGACATGTACCAACTGGGAAGAAACCAACTGAGTAGATAACGAACTACATGGTAAGATGACGCTTGTGCTTGACTCATCTTATTTGTTCTCTACAGGAACAATTGGCGCCCACCGTGGGGCACGAGACGAACACCTTTAGTACCCGTTTTTCTTTGAAGATGGTTTCCACCCGTAGCAAAGCTGGAGTGAACAAGCAGGCGGATGCTGGTCCCTCAGGACCTGCTGGCATCACCCCTAATCTGGTCGCCATCCTAGACGGCCAAGCGAAGGTGCAGCAAGAACTTGCAAATCTGAAGAAACGCAACGCCAACGAGATGGAGGCGCTACGACAAGAGAACTCTCGCTTGAGGCGAAAGATCGAAGCTGATCCCAACCTGAAGGGGAAAGCCAAGGAAACCTCTGAAGCTGCAAGGTCTCCGACCTTCCAGCCCACGGAGGAGGAAAGCGAATACAACCTCACTCCTCACACCTTCACCACCACTCAACAAACACCCATTCCCTCTACCCAACTGAGGAGATAACGAACTACGTGGTAAGGTGACGCTTGTGCTTGACTCATCTTATTTGTTCTCTGCAGGAACAAAATACTATAGGATGGATCCTCGCAACGAGCTCTTCAATTTGAACTTATCAGTTTCTTTATTAGCGTGAGTTTAGTTTCAGTCATTTTTCTTGGTCTTTGTCTTTTTTTAGTGGCATGCATCTTTTAATCATCAGTATGAGTCTCTGCTAATCAATGATCATAACGGTATCTTCTGGTCGTTCCTTTGTTGTTCCTAGGTATAAATAGAGCATTTGGTGGAGCTAAATATGTTTTCGGTGTCTTATAGCTTGTTGAACAGTTTTAACAAGTAAGGGAAGCTAAAGTTCACACAAAATTGTATGTTGGTTTTCTTCTTGTTTTTGTCAATTGGTTGCTTATGTTAAATTTGTGATGTGGATTTTAAAGTTAGGCTTAATTAGTGATTTAGTCCTCTAATTTGTCACTTTAGTTCATTTTGGTTCTCTTATTATTTTTTGGATCAATTTAGTCCTCAATTTTGTCCCCTTATTATTTTTCATTCAATTTAGTCCTTTTTTTAAATGATCCAATTTTGTTGATGAATTCATATTTTTGCCCTCATTTAATGTTTAATTTTGGGGATTTAATTGAATTTTTGTTCTTAAAATATTCATTTAATTGAGATTTCTTATAATTGAGTTTATTGAGCATGTGATACAAAAACATGTTAAAATAGCTTTTTAGTTGCATAAATGTTCTTTGGATATTTTGAGTGTGTTAGTGCAACTGCAGCTAAGTTGAGCTCTTGAAAGTGTGGAAATAAATTGATTAAAGCTTCATGGCACCTCCAAGCAAACATTGCATGAAGAAGGCGTGAAAAGCTTCAAAAAGTGAAGAAGTTTGGCTAAGCCAAGAAGAGGAAACAGATAACAAAAATTGGCCCTTGTCGTTTTCTCTATCTTTATGATAAAAGTTAATTTGGAAAAATATATCTTTAGATATTTTATTTGATATTTTTAAATAATTATCTTATTTAATTATGTCATAAAATATCAAATATCTTTAAATAATTAATTTATCAGATATTGATATTATCAACCAACTATATTTGTCAAATAGTTTTAAAATTGACTATATCTCTCCAAATATTTTTAGATATTCATAAAACTAAAAAAAAATGATATTTATGATTATTTTAAAGATATTTGAGAGATTTTAGTGATAGAAAAACCTAGTCCAAGTCCTATATAAAGAGACCAAGGGGAAATAAAAAAGAAAAACTCGGAACTTCGGAGTTTAAGAACCCTTAGAGGGGCTTAATTTCATTCTCTCTCTCTCTCCACCTTTTATTTTATTTTTTATTTTTTATTTTCCATTTTAGGGAGGGCTAAGCTTTAAAGGTTAGTTCCGCTGTAATTTCTTAATTGGATTTTGAGGTTAGATAAATAAATTTGTTTGTTCTTTTGATTCTTGTTGTGATTTATTTTCATCTAGGTCTTTTGGTTCTTAATCTAGTAAAAGTAATGATTTTTTAGATTATAGCAAGTTAGCACAATGTTAAATCTACATACCATAACAATCATATGAGTCCAAGGGTTTTTAAATTTTAATTGAGAAGTTAATTTGGTTAACTTTAGAAACATTCATTTGATTGAATGAGTTTTTGCTAATAATTGAGAAGTTACTTTGATTAAAGTTGAAAACTCTAATTAGAATTAATCAAGAAGTTATTTTGATTAATTAGTTGTTTACTAGATACAAGAGGTAAAAGAATAAACATGACTAGGCATAGTAATATTTAATTGAGAAGTTCTTTTAGTTAAATTTACTATGATTTAACTATAAAGTTCTTACTTTTGATTGAGAAATTACTGTGGTTAAACGTGAGGACACAAACAAATTAATTGAGAAGTTATATTGATTATTTTGAAATCTTAGACAAGAAATCAATAACAATAATTTTTAGAAACCAATGATGAATTCTATTTTGAAAAAGTAGTGGAATCGACCTGTTTTCTTTATTATTATTTTTATCTCTTTTTATCTTTTCAATTCTATTTCTTTCTTTGTTAATGTTAATTCTCTTATATTTTTATTATTTTATTTGACTAACTCTTTTGTATAGTTTTTATAAATTCTAATTTGTTAAGAATCAACCATGTTTGTTGGTAGACGACTTAGGGTTGACTTTACTCTTTCTATTTTGTTGGTTACTGTATTAGCAATACTAACGTTTCTATAGTTTAGTAGTATCAATTTGATCGCATCAACGACAATGTTATCATTTGTCCTCTCCAATTTGAGACCAAATTAGTAATTAAACTTAATTACGACTTATATATACATGTTAGAATTTTTTTTTTTATAATTTATACATCAAGTCACTCTACCTAAATACTCAGATTATTTAATTTTTTACACCCCACCTAAATACTCACAAATAATAAGGGGACTAAATTGAACATTTTTAAAACATTTGAGGTCTAAATTGAACCAAAAAATAATAAGTGGACAAAAATGAACCAAAGCAACAAATTAGAGGTCTAAATCAACACTTGAGGACCGTTGATTATGTTGTTGCATGTAATGTTGGGGTTATGATTTGCTATTGGAAATTTTTTGTTGTAGATGTTTGGGTTGTGTTTTAGGGGTATTGATGAGATTAGAGGTTTCTACTTAGATAATTGGCCAAATTGGTACAATTAAGAAGAGGTTTTAAAATTGATTTGAGAAGGAAACAATTAGAGGGTGCAAAATTGAGCAATTGTGCAAGAATTGAAAATCCGATTTCACTAAAACCACTGATAGAGTGTTAAGCAATGACTTTGTACCGTTGAGAAACAATTAAAAATTCCAAAGTCAGAGAGCATTCTCGTCACAAAGAGCTAAATAGTATTTTTAGTGCTTAGCGCCACTCTAACATGCCAAATCTTGAATTAGAAGGCTTTAGAGAAAACAATTTTTCTTGTAAGGTTCCCATAGATTAGATTGTTGACAACTTTGACCTTTATTGCTTGTTCTGTGTATAAAATTTTATACAGTTATCCAATTAGGTTGATTCTTTTTGTATTGGGTTCTTGATTCAATTATCTTCCATTTGAATGTAAAAACCAAAATTTTGGAGTTCTGCACATGCTGCAATTTTATTTCTAAAATCCCAAAATAGTTTGTACCATGTTTTCAAGTTTTCTTTCTTTCATCTTTAAATACTTATGTGAGGATGTGCAGATTAATGTGTAATTCATTAAAAAGCATTTATATACATATATATATATATATGTATATATATATATATGTGTGTGTGTGTATATATACATATATATATATATACATATATACATATATATATATATATGTATATAAATGCTTTTTAATGAATTACACATTAATCTGCACATCCTTACACAAGTATTTAAAGATAAAAGAAAGAGAACTTGAAAACATAGATACAAACTATTTGGGATTTTAGAAATAAATATATGTATACCAAAATTTTGGAGTTTTGCACATGCTGCGATTTTATTTCTAAAATCCCAAATATTTTGTACCTATTTTTTCAAGTTTTCTTTCTTTTATCTTTCAATACTTGTGGAGGATGTGCAGATTAATGTGTAATTCATTAAAACATATATATATATATATATATATATGTATATGTATATGTATATGTATATGTATATATATAGTACTTGTGTGATGTGAAATGTTAAGGATGTACGTTGTTTGTGTTGTGAATGATGAATGGTTGAGGAACAATGGAATATTATGTTTGGGGTGATGGGCTTATATATTGAGAATTTTGAAGAATGGATTATATGGGGAGAGTTGTAGGAGATCTTAGTCACTAGACTTGTTAGGTCCTAAATGCGAAGAGGATTAACCTTGTGAGTGACAAGGTGATAACTCTTTTGTCTATGGCTCTATAGAGCATAGAGACTACTACAAGTGCATGCCTCTAGTGAATTCAAACAACAAAAGGCATGTATCTGAATAATTAAATTTAGTGTCAACTGCTTGTGTGCATATGAATATTCATTATATTTTATCCATGCTTAGTTTATATTTGATATGTTGTAATTGTTTAGGGATAACTCTTTTGTACACTAGCTTACCTTGTTATGTGTTTTGTGTTTCTTGTGTTTTGTTCACTCTTTTGTAATGATCACTTAATAGTGTGAGCAACAAGAAGAGTTTGGTGGTGATGTGTCTCGAGAGGGAGGTGGTTATATTGCATAGTAGTCTCATAGCTTGTAGTGGTTTCCTTGTATAGGAGTTAGATTTTGAAAGACTCATGCTCTTTTAAGTTTCTTTGTATATATTATATTATTATGGTTATTATTTTGGGATAATTTTATTAATTCTATATATTTTGGCTATCTGATTTTGTTTTATTGATCTTATATTGTCTTATTTAATAATTTTATGCTACTCAAGGGGATGTTACATTTTTTGTGTCAGATCAGTTCATCCTTAGGATGACTTGAGGGTTGTGGGTTTGCCATGTCTAGCAAAGTTTAAGAGTTTAAGTTTAGATTGTAGTTGGTTATCAAACTTAAAGTATTAAGAATAAAAAATGTCTTGATAGAGTGATAAGGGTGCACACTCATGACTATATCAAAGATTTCCTTTTCTTAATTATGAAAGTTTGGGGAAAGAAAAGTCATAAAAAGTAAGTTGTTGGTAAAAAGTAGGCTTTGAGCCAGTAGATATTAAGAATATAGGTAAGAAATAGTTGGGTTTGTTAAAGTTATAGTTTGAGTTTCTTCTTCTATACCAATTCTTGTTATATTTACACCTCCATGGTTTGTGTTCAGTATCTATAGTGGTAGAAGAATGAAGATTTAAGGTCAACTTGACTTGCTTACCTTTATAAGAGTTAGGTAAGGCTCTGAGACAATCTCTTGCCTTGAAGATGTGAAGTTGTAATAGGTTGTATATCGGTGTAAGACTAATACTAAGTTTGGGTTTAGTAGGTTGAGAAATGATGTTGGAGTTTAGAAGCAATGTTTTGGACTAACGGAGCTTCAAGAATAATTTCTTCGGACTGGATGCCACAAGTTTTGCAAGAGGAGTTGAGTCAGGAGGTTAGAATAAAGGGAGATATCAGTGCACGCTTGTGTAGTAAGGTTTGAGAAATCAACTTGGTTTTACATCCCGATCATGTTTGAGTCCTGAAGGTGGAAGATTTGAGGTTAAAGATAAAACAGGTAGAGACCATGAAGTGTATAAGGAAGGAAAATCTCTAATGGGAGGCTATGAGGTAGAGCTTTAAGGATCATTCAAGCATAAGGGTGTTTTCTAAGAAAAGGGAAAATAATTTTTTGATGAGAGTGAAGTATATTAGGGGTTTTATACCCAACTCAGCATCAGCAAGAGGTAGTTGGATCTTCTCAACAATAACAACATCAAAGTAGAAATTCGAAGGGACGTTCCAAATAAAGTGGTTCACACAGGAAGAAGGTTTGACCTGGGTTGAGGTGAAGGGTTTCAAGTACTAAAGGGAGAAGCACATCAATAATATTATTCTTGTAGGGAAGGGCATCAAGTAATGCCATAATATAGTTAAGGGAGAAAGGAGAGGAAAGGTCTTGAGTAATTGGAAGGGTGTTTGCAATATCTAATATTGAAGTCGTTAGTACAAATGGTCACATTCAACATGTATGTTACATAAATTGCAGTTGTGTTAAGCATTTTGGTTTAGCTGGGGCAACACACTCCTTTGTGTCACATGCATAGGTAAACAAGTTGGATTGCCTACAAGGCAGTTGGAGCTTGAGATGGTGGTTTTTGTGACAACTTTGATTGATGAAAGACTACTTTAGTGTGTGGCATGCCTTGATGAAGGATTAAGTTGGTTTATTTTAGACTTTTGAATATGGCGATGAGTTGTTTAAGAAAACCTAGTAAAGATTCCCACTGAACATTAAGGTGGCAAACTATCTAGATGTGAAGTTGCATTTCAAAAGGATCAAAGAGAAGGAAAGAAACCAATTATACAAGATAAACAAGGTAAAGACTCTACTCCTTGGAGGACAGCTCACGATTTTTTTGAGACAATATAAGTGTTTTACTTCGAAATGTTCAACCCTTCTACAAGATTATGAGCACCCCTTATATAGAGAGTTCTAGGGCTCTCTAGGAAAAAAAGTGTAAAAGAGTATCTAAATAATTAGAAAACCCTAGTTTCTAAAAACTAGGTGAAACCATATGGTACATGTGGTAGACAAGGTGGTCTCCATATGTGAATTTCGTCCAAGCCCATGGAGGACCACATGGTACATGTGCTTTTTGCTTTATGCTTTCCTCTCTCTTCCACATCATACTTGTTTTATGCTTTATGCTTTCCATGTACACATGCCTTAATCTACTTCAATTGATGTTCATCCTCTCCTAATTACCATAAGCAAACCTACAAAACAAATCAACAAGGATTTAGTATGTCAAGTTAGGTTAAGTAAACTCTAGTCAATAAGTCAACCCTAGTCAAAGGTCAATAAGTCAACCTAGGAAAATTCAAACATAATGAAAGCTAAAATAATGGAAGAGATTAGGTAACTCCCATGTGGGTTTTCCTAGGCATATGTATTAGGCCACTATCCTTAGAAGGGGTCAAGCTTTCATTATGCTTGATGGTGGTAAAAGGATCCAAATTCAAAGTCAATTTGATTTGTTTCCTTTGCAAGGTTAGGACATAATCTCAAGGGCGAATTGGTTGTCTTCCGATCTCATTCTGGAATATTGTGGTACCAAAGAAGTGTTTTTCCTTTTTTTCAAAATGTGAGTCAATTGTTGCGGATCGAGGTGGATCAAGTTGAAAAGTGGGGGGCAAAGTCTTATGTGGGGGCAAAGTCTTATGTGGATAAGGGTTGTATGGAAAAGGCAAGTGAAGAATAGGTGTGAGGGATCATAATTGTGGAAGAGTTTTTAGATGTGTTTTGAAGCATATACTAGGAATACCACCTAGGAGCGGTGAGGTTCACTATTGAATTAATGTCTGAAGCAAAACCAATGTCAATAGTTCCTTAGTGGATGGTTTTTAATGAGAGTGTGGAGTAGAAGAAGAAAATGGAGGAGCTATTAGAAAAGCAATGGTTTAGTCTCAGTGTGTCACCATGACCAAATACAATTTAACGAATTTGGAAGGAGACGTAGTTATATGTCAAGATATTCAAGCATAGGTTTTGTTTAAAGGAGTTGGATCTCTTGGGATGTATGGTTATGATTAGTGGGAACATGATGAAGGAAGGGAAGTTCTAAGAGTGTCTTTGAAATGAGGAATTTCAAGTGATTTATTGTTGTTATAGAGGTTTTGTGGTAAGTTTATCAAGTGTGGTTGTTTCCTTGTAATAACTGAGATGAAAGGATCATCGTTTTGAAGTAGGCAAAGAAGAGTGAAGGGAGTTTTATGGATGTTGAAAAAGAGATTGATCAACACTTCAATGCTAATCATTTTTGGCACACGAAAGCCTTTGAGGTCTACTGTGACTCAACACACCTGATGTAGGAATGTATGTTGATTAGAGTGGCATAACAAAGCTGTTGTCTTTATGAGGATTAGTTAACGGTGTTCAATGATCATCAAGAGCTAGTAGTGTGGAGTTTCACAGGGGAAGTTGGACAGGACACGAATGAGATGAATTGAGCTTTGGTTTCAAATTGTGGTGTCAACCTTGAAGTGAGAAAGTAACAGTAGATGCTTAAATAGAAAAGTGGTTCAAGTCGTTGTTTTGATGAGGAAGGTGTTAGCGTTGGTGAAGAAGTTCAGGGATTGAAGCTTGGGGAGTGAGACTTCACTCGTGTAGTCAACTGATTATAGCTAGTGAGTGTTTCAAAATGTTTGGGAAAGGGGCAAATCGAAAAATATTAGGTTGAGAAATATTATAGAGATGTTAGGTACTGATAAAGCTAGTGATTTCAAGTTAAACCAAGATGTTATTGAGGGATGGTTAAAGGTTAGTAGATTAGAAAATGAAGATGGAATGCCAAAATGAGTTTTGTCATTGCAATAGTTGAAAGTTATAGTTTGGAAGTGGGATAACATTGTTATGGACTACTCACTAGCCAAAGCTAGTAAAGGAAGCATGATGTTATGAGGGTGGTTGTGAATAAGGTGACCAAGAGTGTTCCCTTATTTACAGTAGGCCAAAATTCATGTGTGATCAAGTCAATTGAGTAATACTTCAGGGAGTGAATAAGGTGGTGTGAAGTGATAACTAACATGTTTTAGATTGAGACCTAAGGCTATCTTTAGATTTTGGTAAAACCTACAAGAGGTAGTAGAGAGCATATGGAAGATGAGTTCATTATAGTAGATAAAAATTGTTGTCAAGTGTATAGGATAATTCAAGCTTTAGAATTGAGGTTATGAGTTCTTCCTCATTGCTTGTCTAATTGAAGAATAAAGACCGTAGGATTGATCTTCCCGATGAGCTCTTGAATTTGAACTGATCAATTTCTCTATTCACATAAGTTAAGTTTTAGCCCTTTTTCTTGGTCTATTTTTGTTTTCTGTTGCATGTGAGCTTTCTTCCACTTGCATGCGTCTTTTTAATCATCAATATGAGTCTCTACTGATAAGTGATCAGAACAGTATGTCTGGATCATTCTTGTGTTATTCCTGTAACACCCTCTATTTTACATATATCTACCTTTCTTGCTTAAATATACAATATGAAATAATTTTATGATTTCATAAGTAAATTGATAAAGGGCTTTGTACATTGTAAATGATGATTTTTTTTGGGTGCTAACTACTTCCTAATTTTGAGTTGTCTAAGTAACATTGTGATCAAACCCTTATAATTGTTGGATTAGGCTGAAAATTTTATAGTGCATTCTTAAGACATAGTTCTTCACTGTGACCAGTGTGATTTTGAATTGGAAGTGTATGGAAGGAGCAGTAATTCCCGCACTTTAGTGTAAAAGTTAGGTCTCCACATGGTGTCTAGTCTGAGTTGCCTAGGTAAATATTTTATTCTCGCTTCGTTAACTGTTGAATCGAGATGAAATTTTTATGCAAAGTGCATAAGACATAGTACTTAACTTTGAGCGTTTGGATTGCGATTTAGAGGTTTGTGGTTTGAGAAATAATTTTTGTAGTTTGAACTGGCGTCACTTACGTCCTATTTTGAGTTATTTAAGTAAAAATTTTATTTCAATTTTATTAACCATTGGATTGAGCTTAAATTTGGTCGAGATGTTATAGAGACATAAGGCTTCATTTTTACCATAGGGATTTACAAATATAGGTGTGCGGTAAGACATGAATTTTATAGTTTGGAGTAAGAACAAGTTTTCTAGAAAGTAAACAACTCTCCTTACAACTACCATGAAGTTGCCAACTATTGAAATTTCGACCAAGCTTCTATTAATGGTAAAAATAAATTTATCCTCACTAAGGAATCTCATAAACCCATCAATTCATCCTTATCCATTTGGGCAAGGTTTTTTCTATACATAGGACTTCATTTCCCACATCTTCTTCACAAAATCCAAAAAAAATATAGAGAAAGAGAGGTCTAAACTCTTGTGAGAAAATTGAAGTATGAGAGGAAATATAGCACCTTGAGGTCTTCATTTCCATCTTAAAGTATATTTTGCATCATCAACGTATGGGGGTCTATCTCAAATCTTGAAGTCTTTATCTTAGCAAGTTTTCTTTAAGTATACAATTTGTCTTGTTGATTTTGAAATTTTCATAAATTATATTGAAATTCAAAGTTGAAAAATGGATTCCTTGGGTATGAAGGCCTAGGGTTAAGTTCAAGAATCATCTTATTTGGAGTTTTACACAAAAATTTATGTGGTTAAATTCACTTTTCTGGTGGATTTTGTCATTTTAAACATGGAGGAGGACACTGAGGTTCCTCTTACTTTAAAGAGACCGTTTATGAAGATTGCTAGGATGATCATTGATATGGATGATGGCCATCTCAAGGTGTGTGTGCAAGATGAAACTGTGACTCTCAATCTCAACGAAGCCATGCAAGATCCAAGAGATAATAGTAATTTCTTTTGTAAGATCCATAGAATTTAATTAATTAAATAAATAAATAATTAATAAATGCGGGTAGGAAAAGCCTTTATGACATTAAAATCTAAGTTGTATGATGTGAAAAAGTACTAGTTCAAGTGGTTGAGAGTACTTTAATTATGTGAGAGGACTTGGGTTCGAGTCCTATGTATGTCATTTATGTGTTATTTATTTATTTATTTTGTTTTGATTATATATGTGATCATGTTAGTTTGCATGAAACATGATTGGTTGAATTGGTTGTGCACTTGCTTTGTGATTAGGTGGTTATGGGTTCAAACCTTGGTGAAACCTAAATTAAGCTTTCCTTTTCCTAAACTTGATTTTGGCAAAGAAGAAGAGAAGGGGTAGAAACCCTAGCAGCCACGTTAAGGCCCCAGAGGGGCTGAAAAGCAACTCCATAACGGCCTTGAATGACAATTATCATTAACATTAAAACCAATTTTCGTTTTTGATAATTAAACCCACGTTAAGACCCATTTAAAAGGCCATTTTGAGGTAAGAGAGAAGGTTTGGCAAGGCTGGAATTTTACTCAGAAAAGAGAGCACGACTTATAGAGATTGGTGAGGTTGAGTAAGGTTTTGGGACTGAATTGAGAGAAAGCCAAAAGGGTGGTCATTGGTGATCATTGGAAGCTCTCAAGTAATCCACTTTTAAGTAAAAGGGTCCAGGTTAGGGGAGTTTTACACGCTATTTTTATGTTTGAGTATGAATCGTATGAATGATGGTATGAACTGTATGCATGTTCTTGCTCTGATTGCATTTTTTGTAATTCTGGAAAATTTCTACCAGGCGACGCATGATGTTATACCAAAATTCATACCTGGCGGCACATTCTCGACCACCAGGCGACGCATGACGCTATACCAAAATTATGAGTTTTTGGATGAGCTGCCTGGCAGTGATGAACACCATCCTGACGATGCGAGTTGAATTGACTCGATTTTTATGTTTTTCGTGTTCTAGAAGGATTCTGATTGGGGAGAAATCATGTTCTAAGGATTTATGAATGTTTGGGAATCATATAAACCTGGAGCCATTTCGTTTGGGAATTAATTGAACGAACAATTTGAGAATATGACTTTTGGGTTCGAGAATTGGGGTTTTTCATATTGGTATGAATTATGTAAGTCAAAACAAGGAAATTTTGTGTATTTTAGGTTTAACATAGAATTATTAATCTTAAATATATAATAGAGGGGAATTGAGTGGGAAAATTGATGAACTGGGAATTTTGAAATTTTTGTAGAGTTCGCGCAGGGTGATGAAATCCTGGGAACTGCCCAGAAAGGCATGCATCGCTTGGCGGCACGAGGCTTGCCGCCAGGCGCCAACGGAGGGATAACACCTTTGCGTGGCTGTGAGGTGTAGTTCTATTTTGGATGTTTTGATGTGTAGTGGATATTGGGAAATTGATCGGGGTTGGTAGTGTATAGTCTTGAGAATGAGGGATGGATGAGAAGATGTGTGTAAGTGAGAGTATCTAGTGTAACTAATACGAAAGCCTAACCATGATATATTGGAAATTAGATGACTAGAGTAATGAAGGGTATAACCAGGTGGGAAAATAGTTCGAGGGAACAAAGAATGTATTTTTAAATGGGATGAAAATGATTGCTAAGTAAACTGTTTGATATTAGAGATTTAAGACTTAGCCAGGCTAATGTGTGGTGCATTGAGAATCAGGATTTTGAATAATTACGAGAGTGAATCTGGCATTGAGGCAATTGTGACAGTAAGTAATAAGTATTGTGGGCACATTGTGTTATGGAGTGATGAATGAGGTTTTCTTAAGAAAACCAATTTTATGCACCTGGATAGTTGGCCTTAGATAGAAGTAGGAAACTGGATAGTAAGTTAGCCACTGGGAGAGCGATTCAACTGGATTGATGAAAGGCAAACTGAGGATTGATGCTTTGAGTGAAGAATTAAATATGTGCAGAAATACTTAGATACCAGAACTATGTAGGTACTGATACAACGCCTAATGGTGGGTTTAGACCGCTAAGCGATAGCTGTAGTTCTAGTGAGCATTAGAGGGTGTGGCACCTGGCGACAATGGATGATGCGCCAAGCGGTGACGGTGAAACAATGAGCAACAGGGCGCTTGGTGCTTGGCGGTACGCGTCCCCTACCAGGCAGTCTGGAAGCTAACGCCTGACGGCACGTGTCCCCCGCCAGGCGATTTTGCTGCTACAGCTCTAGGTTGTTGATTCTGTAGGCATGATCTACAAGGCTTTTAGTGATGCTTCAAAGGTGGGATTGCTGGTGTTCCTTTAGTTGTGGCTCGAAACGTATCCCTTGAGTTGTGGCTCGGGATAGGGGTTAAAGCACGTGGTATTCCTTGAGTTGTGGCTCGGAATAGCATTTCTTGAGTTGTGGCTCGGGATGGCAGATGAACACGAGGAACCCTTGAGTTGTAGCTCGGGTTGGCGAGTGTTGCCGGTGTGAGTGTGCTGGTTGTAGCCAGTACGGATAGGTCCAGATGGATTGTCCTCCTCAGTAATTAGCTGACGAGTTTGGTAGTCTTGGGACGTTACGAACTATATTCGTATTTGGGAACTCCACCTCGCGTTACGGTGTATGCTCCGTAACATGGTTTCTTGCATGTGCTCTATTAGTTGTGGCCGATAGGTATGACAGCAAGTCACCTTGAAGTAATCACTAGAAGAGGTAGGACACGAATAACCTGGTTGTGGCCAGGTGGAATGAATTAGATGGGTTGGAATTCATTTCAGATGAATGTGTTGTCTATATATATATATATGTGTGTGTGTGTGTGTGTTATATATGTGTATGCTATTTTATATGCTTTATTTGTTAAGCTCACCCTATCTGCTTGTGATTGACGATGATTGTGTACGCGGTACACGTGAGCATATGATGTTGATGCAGGTGGTTCTGGTGGAGCTTAGCCACGAAGAGGGGATAGCTCGGGAATCTTTTATTTTAATTTTTAGTGGTTTTGAAATGAGTTGTAAACCCATACGGGTGTTTGTTTTATAACATTCTAGTTTTGAGAATTGTGGATTTGAGTACTTTTTATTTATTTAATAAAGTTTAAATTTCCCGCGTTTGGGGAAATGAGGTATTATTAAATGCGATGTGTTATTTATTCTTTCCTTATTTTATTAAAATCCGTAATATCCTGACGGGATGTTACATCTTTCATGTGGAAGTTTTAGATGACATAATTGACACTACAAAGAGCCAAATATTTGTGAAGTCTCCTTTCGCGAGAGTATTGATAGATGCTTGTGATGATTTGACTTTAAATGAGGAATCTAAAGTTGAAGAGGCTATACATCATTTAGACAAGTTGAAAGAAGTAACCTCCACTAAGGTTCAAGTGGAGAAGTTGGAAAAAGGAAAGTTAGATGATCAAGGCAAAATGGAATTGAAATTGTTGCCTGGTCATATCACGTATGTGTTTTTGGAGGATGATTCAAAGAAGCCAATCATTATGAGAAATTCTCTATCAAAAGTTCAAGAGAAAAAGCTTGTTGAGGTTCTCACAGCAAATCAAGGCGCTATAGGTTGGCAAATTTATAATTTAAGCCCATAACACAATCATAGAGGAGATAAAATCCAACTATGAAAGTAGTGGTGAGAAAAGAGGTGCTAAAATTGTTGGAAGTAGGGATAATATATCCTATATCTAATAGTGCTTGGGTAAGTCCTATACATGTAGTGCCTAAGAAGGGAGGAATGACTATTGTTCAGATTAAAAAGAATGAGTTACTACCAACTAGGACAATCACGGGATGACAGATGTGTATTGATTATAGGAAGCCTAATAAAGCCACTTGGAAGGATCACTATCCGCTTTCCTTCATGGATCAGATGTTGGAACGGTAAGCAGGGCAACCCTACTATTGTTTCTTGGATGGTTATTTAGGTTACAATCAAATAGTAGTTAATCTTGAGGATTAAGAGAATATCGCCTTTACTTGCCCCTTCGGTGTGTTTGCATATCGAAGGATGCCCTTTGGTCTTTGTAATGCACCTGCTACCTTCGAACGAGGCATGTTATCAATTTTTTATGATTTGGTACATAAGTGTATTAAAGTGTTTATGGACGACTTTTCGGTTTTGCGAACATCCTTTGATTTGTGTTTGACGAACATGGACATTGTCTTAAAGAGATTCATTGACATGAACTTTGTGTTGAATTGGGAGAAATGTCATTTTATGGTTCGTGAAAGTATTGTTTTAGACCACAAGATTTCATCCAAGGGAATAGAAGTGGATCACGGTGATAACGATGCCATGAAGTGATCAAATTAATACTACTAAACTATAACAACTTCAGTATTGCTAAGATAGTAGTTAAGAAAATAGAAAGGATAAAGTAACCCTAAGTCGTCTCCCAACGAACACGGAATTGATTTTTAAAAAATTAGTTATAAAAACTATATACAATGGTTAATCAAATAAAATAAGGAATAAAGAAATAAAATTTTGAAAAGATAAAAAGATAAAAAAAACAATGATAAAGAAAAATAGATTGATTTCACTACTTTTTCAAATAGATTCATCATCGGTTATCTAAAGATTATTGCTCAATTAATTATTGTTGTAGATTTACAAATTAATCAATGTAAATTCTCAACTAATTTGTTGGCGTTCTCACTATTAACCAAAGTAAATTCTCAATCAAAAGCAAGAACTTTGTAGATTAATCATAGTAAATTTAACCAAAGTACATTCTCAATTAAATATTACTATCCTTAATCATGTCCATTCTTTTACCTCTAAAATTAAGAAAAAAGCTAATTAACCAATGTACATTCTTGATTAATTCTAGTTAAAGTTTTCACCTCTAATCAAAGTACATTCTCGATCATTGGTAAAAACTCATTCAATCACATGAAAGTTTCTAAATTTAATCAAAGTAAATTCTCAATTAAAATTAAAAACCTTTGAACTCATATGATTGATATGTATATAGATTAAAACATCTCACTAATTAGCTATGATGTAAAAACTATTACTTTTCACGTGATTCAAAGATAAAAGACATAGATGAATTAAAACTTCAACAATAATAAAAAGAACAAAGAAATTATTTGATTCTAACCTCAGAATCCATAATGAAATTACAATGGAATCAACCTAAGAAGTTTAGCACTCCATGAAATACAAAATAAAATAAAAATATAAGAAGAAAGGAGAGAGAAATAAATTAGGCCCCCCTAAGGGTTCCTAAATTTCGAAGTGTTGAGCTCTGTTTTCCTCTACTTCCCCTTAGGTCTCTTTATATAGGACTTGGACTGGGGTTTTTTGTTGCTAAAATCTGTCAAATATCTTTTAAAATAAAGATAACGATAAATATTATTTATCTTTGTAGTGATTATGAATATTTAAAAATATTTGGAGAGATATAGACTATTTGGCAAATATAGTTGGTTGATAATATCAATATCTGATATAATTAAATAAATAAATTAATTACTTAAAGATATATGATAAATTATCACCAACTAATATTTGCATTAAATTTCCAAATTAGCCCTTTGCAATCTCTTCAAATTATCTTATAAATAATTCAATATCTTCAAGATATATTTGTTGTTATGGAGATCTAAAAAGATTTAAAAAGATATCGCCATATTTAAAGAGGTTTGGTAGTTATTATCTTTTGATATAATTAAATAAGATAATTATTTAAAAATATCAAATAAAATATCTAAAGATATACTTTCCTAAATTATCTTTCCTAAATTATCTTTTATCATAAATATTTATGAATTATCAAAGTCCTTTTTTTTTCTGGAAAAAGATAGAGAAAACCATAAGGTCCAATTTTTGTTGCTTGTTCCCTCTTCTACTAATGAAGGTGTGACCACCACCACCAACTCCTTAGAAGCTCCCTTAAGAAGGATCACTAGAAGCATGTCTAGAGGAGAGTCTTCTATTCCATCATCTTTATCTTTGTTTTGCATTTCTTTAGTTTGAATTCCCTAAGTTGGTTTAGAGTTGACTTATTTTGGTTGACTTGTTGACTTTGACCCAAGTTGACCTTTTGACCAAG
>Ga0214542_1000240_pt1 | contig 90898 bp, 71 predicted proteins | sample CNSS1metaG_FD_160096 | JGI IMG/M metagenome (GOLD analysis project Ga0214542, IMG submission 160096) | Root nodule microbial communities from cowpea collected in UCLA plant growth center, Los Angeles, California, USA - CNSS1 | ecosystem: Host-associated > Plants > Roots > Nodule | place: USA... | reverse complement strand
ATATATATATATATAACTTTAGTCTTAAATTAAAATCTTAAAAGACTAAAATCTTAAAATAATGGTGTTATAGATTTTTATTTTTATATATTATTTAATTTTGTGTATTCTAGTAAGATTTTGACTTACGGTTAGACTTACCATTTAGATACCCAAAGGCTCATAATTTTTCCTTCAGGAATATCTTTGGCTTATTTCTTTACCCTAGTCACTTAAACTTTTAGCTTCCATTTTATTTTCCTTTGATCTTTTTCATTGCTTTTTTGGTAGTAGCCAACGGTGTGCCCTAGGGTAGCGATTTTCGCATTCATATAGGCGACACCAGCGGCTTTTTCCGTATAACTGTTCTCTGCCGTGATACAGGCTTCAAAAACCCAATTTTACAGAAAATTAAACATTGTGTTTGGGGAATTTTTGGGCAAACTTTGATCTTTCCCTCATGTTCTAATATTTTTATTTATTTTTGCTTTAAAAACGTAATTGATGTTAAACCCTTCTACCATGACCTTCTACAAAATGTTACTTCTGGTTTGACCTCTGTTTCCTTTACACTTCTTATTATCATTTTTTTTCTTCCTCCTTTTTGACCTCCCAAACAGTCAACATTCTTCTATTTTTTTAGTCTATTCTGTTATGTTATTTTTCTATTGATTTCACCATCTCCTCCCATTTACTATGTTCACAGTGCTCCAAAATTGACGGTGCTTGTGTGTGTAAATTGTGGTTCGTTATTTATGATAAATTTCTTTGATCTTCGGTGATTGGGTTATATTAATGTAGCCTTGTATTATAATAATTAAATTAGGTATCATCCCCCGTGATTGTAGTATTATATTAATGTAGCTTGTATTATAATATTTAAATTAGGTATCATCCCCCTTCCCGCCAGCGCTTTTAGAGTTAGCTGCTATTAGTATTACTATCCGATATATAATGATGACTTCAGTCAGATGCTTCGACAATCACTAGATCACGATTTTACTACCCGTAGTTCACCATATTAGATCATTGGCTCATTTCCTTGTAATGATTACTCGTTTCAATTATTATTGCTCCAGGCAACCAAAAAGGCTCAAAGGTGTCAGCTCCTGTCAAGCCTGAAACACAAAAGGCACCACCGCCTATTGAAGCTCCAGCCCTATCTTTAGATGAGCTGAAGGAAAAGACTGACAACTTTGGTTCGAAGGCATTAATCGGTGAAGGATCGTATGGAAGGGTGTATTACGCAACCTTAAACAATGGAAAAGCAGTGGCTGTGAAAAAGCTTGATGTTTCATCTGAACCCGAATCAAATAACGAGTTTTTGACCCAGGCATGTCTCTCCTGCCAACTAGGCTAAACCAACTGTTATAATTTATACACTGCAAGTATGTTGGATTCTAGATTCTTTTTTCAATTTATTAGTCTTCTCTCATTCAATGTTTGCTATTTCAGGTTTCCATGGTCTCAAGATTGAAGAATGATAATTTTGTTGAGTTGCACGGGTACTGTGTTGAAGGAAATCTCCGTGTGCTTGCATATGAGTTTGCTACTATGGGCTCTCTTCATGACATATTGCACGGTATGTATCTTGATGTCCCATCTTAACTTGTATTTCATATTCATTTAGTTCTGTCGATGATATTGTTTGTCTTTCTGCTACAGGTAGAAAGGGAGTTCAAGGTGCACAACCAGGGCCAACACTTGATTGGATCCAGCGAGTTAGAATCGCAGTTGATGCGGCCAGGGGATTGGAGTATTTACATGAGAAAGTTCAGCCACCAATTATACACAGGGATATCAGATCAAGTAATGTGCTAATCTTTGAAGACTACAAGGCTAAGATAGCTGACTTTAACCTCTCCAATCAGGCCCCTGACATGGCTGCACGCCTTCATTCAACTCGTGTATTGGGAACTTTTGGTTATCATGCTCCAGAGTAAGCTTCGAGAACCTGCTAGCTGTTCATTTTGTATCTATATTTGCTTTCGTATTTCCTTTGAATTCATATGCATGCTATCCTGTACTATAAAGAAACCTTTTTATATGTTTACACTTCTAGTGCTGCCTGTGGCGTTGTCTTTTTACATAAGCTTTCATGATTTATTACTGAGGATTATTTGTGTGCTTGGATTTCAGTTAGAAAATCAATTCGAGTTGAAAATCAACTAAAGTTGCAAAATAACTCGTATCTTTTAAGTCAACTGGGGCTTGAGATGAATTTTCTTCTGACAAAATTTGAAAAAAAGTACCAAGTATGTTGGCACAGTATTCAACGAAACTGAAAGTTGGTTTGGATGTTCCCAACGAAATCCAAACACACCGTATAAAGTGGAATTTGACATTGAATAATTCCTCTTGTAGTCGTCTGATAAATTTGTTGACGGTTTCTTAACCTTGTTTCCCTTTCCATTTTTGTATGAATTCAAATGTGCAATCTTTCAATTTTACCTGATGATAAACCTGCAAGTATTGATTTGTTAAGTTGTTGTAAGAGGAGTGCATACTGGCTTCTGACGTGAACCAGTTTTTTCTTCCACGATTGACTTAAATTTGCTTGAAATTAAATTGATATAAAGGAAATATAAGCAGTGTATCTCGTTTTCTTGATTCAGCTTACCTTGAAAGGTCTTTATTGACATTTATTTTAGAGTCTGATTGTGCTTATGTTGTCTCTGAGCATTATATTCACTGTTGAAATATGATGAATACCCCTACAATCTAACCCAGCATGTTGTTGAACGAAGTATTTTGTTCATCATTTCTATTAGTATATATGGTTTGTTTTGTTTTGGACTCTGGTCCACTTAATGAGAAACTTTGAAAAACAATTAATATTTTTGGCTGCTTAGCTAAGTTTTTCATCTTTAATCTATTGTTGGTCATCTCGGTTCTTTTGCCTCCTTTGAAATTTTATCTGGTTTTATCGATTCTTAGCTTCTGTGTTGCCAAAACTTTACAGATATGCAATGACTGGGCAGTTGACTCAAAAAAGCGATGTCTATAGTTTTGGTGTTGTTCTTCTTGAGCTTCTTACTGGAAGAAAACCTGTTGACCACACCATGCCTCGAGGACAGCAGAGTCTTGTCACATGGGTCAGTGCTCCTGCTTAAATCTATACCTTGTCTCTGCATGCATTTGATTGATGGTCTTGTTGACATGGTGTTTTTGTAGGCTACTCCACGATTGAGTGAAGATAAAGTGAAACAGTGCGTTGACCCAAAACTGAAGGGAGAATACCCCCCTAAAGGAGTTGCTAAGGTATCTGTTTCTCTTTCACTCTCCCGCTACTTGCACACGCTCATGTGCGTGCAGAGATTATTTATTGACTCATGAATAAAGTTCTGGTGCCTGGATCCTCGATTTGATTCCGACATTAACACTACTTATCGTTGACCATGCAGCTTGCAGCTGTTGCAGCACTGTGCGTGCAGTATGAAGCTGAGTTTAGGCCGAATATGAGCATTGTTGTTAAAGCACTCCAACCACTTCTGAAGACTCCTGCTCCTGCTCCAGAAAGTTAAAGCAAATGAAATGGTTCACTTTGGTTTCTGCATCTTCTGCACAGCTCGATTCAATTATCTCCAGATTTCATCAAATACTGCAGATATATCTATATTTTTATTTTTGTTTGAGATTGGATGTGTAGGATTTAATTGGCTCGTTTCATGTCATTGTTAAATTCCATGTATTTATGGCGTCGCACTTGTTGTGCCGAGTCTGCTGACATATATAGAGCCATGATGCCACATAGGTTTGGGTTGCGTGGTGCATATCTGTGGGTAATGTTGTTTGTCAGTTAACGTTAATGCCCCCATATTCTTTATTTGTTTCTTGCTATCAAACTGAGCTGATACATGTCTTGAAAACCCATCACTTCTTCTTCTATCTATTTTTTTTTCTTGTTCTGCGGTGTGGTAACGTATTATGAATCTTTTCTTCTAATATTCCCATGCCAGTTTCAATAGAATGGGTTTTCAAAATTTCTAAGCAACTTATTTGTATTTCTTTATTTTGATTTGAGTATGGTATATGCAGTAACATTTATCAAAGTGAATTCATTAAAAGCTAATTACATTTTTTTTTTTTTGTGAAAAATAATTAAATATTAACATTGATAAAACATAATATTTTTATTAAAACATAATGTTAATTACATAACATTTAATTAAATATAAAGATGATAAAAAATAGATAGCACTCACTTCTGTTATATTTAATACCATCATTTTTGTCTAATATAATTACAAGTGGGGTTTTGTTTTTCACTTGGATTTTATATTTAAGTAACTTTTTGCCGTATTTATTTAATTCGAGAAGTTCTTTAAATTTTATATTAATAGGAATATCGGCACTTATATCTACATTTTCTTTTAGTTATACTTTGTCCTATATTCATCAACTTAATAGTCTCTAGATTAGAAAATAAGGAGTATATATCCAAAAAATAATTTTTGGAAATCTTTGTAAAGAAGGAAAATTGAATCTTTTTGAAAAAAGAAATAATGGATGTTTAGTGTTATTTTGATTCATTTATCAACTATAACTAAAAATGTTAAAATTCAATATCTTTTCCTTTAGAATCGTTTTTGAAAATCTTAAGTATGAATGACATGATAATTGTTTGTCTTTAATTACTGAGGTTTTGTCTGTAACATAGGGTAAACTTTTGAACTAGATAGTGATGTTTGCTCTATTAAGATTTTAGTTGACTAATTGTCCTCTTTATGAATACATTGTGATTGTGATATATGTTTTCAATAATTGGATCCTTTTAGCACATTCCATCATGATTGAATTAGTATTACTTCATTTAACACCAAGAGTAATAAAGAATGTTTTCTGAGATAATTTTCACTATTTTCCATCAACTTGAATATTCTTTAGTCTGAATAGTAATTCAATTTGATTGGAGGTAGACAAATGTACATCGGATGAAAAGAAAAAAGAATAAATTTTTCATAATTTTCATTGATATAAATGATTGATTTTGCAATAAATTATAATAATATTGATGATTAAATTTATTAAGACCCATAGCACACCAAAACTACAAAAACAAAATAAAAATACCAACAACAAAAATGTGAGACAGAGAATATGTGAAATCATTATTTTACACATTAACTTCAATTTACAATGCGGATTTTTTTCATAAACTTTCCAATTTTTGTCACTAATGTCTAATTTTTATCGACCCAACAACTATTACTATTTTTAACACTGTGTTCACCGTACCTCTGCAACACTTTCTTTCTCTTTGTTTCATAAACCATTCTCTTCATTTAACACTGTTTTTTCCTAATTGGTTTGAATTCATTTTTTTATCTTGTTCTTTTGGTGGTCTTTTGAATTTGTTCATTTTGTTGTATTTTTATTTAATTTATTTTTATGTATAGGTTTTGAGTTATGCTAAACTTAATCTAATTGCAGAGAAAATCCAACTTAATATCTTTATCCAATCCAATCTCTCCACTATCTAGTTAAATGAATTTATAGTATTTATACACGTTGACTTATTATATAAACAAGTTCCGTAGAGTCAGACTAATACTAATACTAATACATATACATACGTATAAGTACAAAACAAATACGTAAAATTTAGATTAATTTATAAAAATGGGGAAGTGAGAGTTTGTTGGGCCGAAAGTTAAAACAATATTTTCGGAAGTGAAATTGACTGCGCCGTACCGTTAGCTTCAGAAAGAAAAAAAAAAAAAAACGTATTCAGGAGATGGCTATAAGTTGAAGTGTGCAAAGGCTTTCGCCCTAACTTGGTGTGTGCGAAAGAGAAAGCGCAGTGGAAGATTTGAATTGCGATGGGTGATGCTTCAGATTCCCAAGAACAACCCGTTCTTGAATCCGCTGAACTCGAAATGAAGAAGAAGCGATTGCTGGAGGAGCTCGAATCTGCGTTGGCGCCCAAAGACGCCGGTGTCAAAACGGTAACGGCGCTTCCTGCTTCCTTAGCGTTAGGGATCGAGGTCATCGACGAGACGGCGCTGCTGGACTCCGTCGTCAAGAACGGAGGACCAAGGCAACAACCCTCTTCAAGAAGAAGAGGAGGACCCAAGAACAACAACAGCAACATCGGTCACGGTCTGAGGAAGATCGAAGAGAGGCCCAAATTGAAGTCCACGCTCAAGAATGGGAATAATAAGTATTCGCGGAAGGAGTTGGAGGCTCTGAGATTCGTCAACCTAACACAACAGCGTAAATTCTGGAAAGCAATACACGCTGCGTTTCAAAGCACGGTGGCCAGCGAGTACGACACTTTAGCTTCCACTCCTCTTCCGCACAACAAACCTATCCTCAGTAAGTCGTTCTTTCTTTCTTTCATTCTTTTTTTTTCGGTTTCGTTGTTTCGGAATTCAAGAAACGGAATCTTTATGTGAATATGCGGCTCTTCGTTTTAGTTGTCTTTTTACGGAACAATTATTTAGTGGTTGCAGGATTCGTGTTCTGTTTGTTTATCGATAATAATGTTCTGAAATTGTTGTAATTTAAATATTTGTTGGTTCTCTGTTGTGTCGGTGTTTTGTTTGACCCGGAATCCTCACTGTTGACTGCTTCTTGCTTGTACCTTGTGATTTGGTGGTGAAGTTGCTTTTCCTTGCTGTTGTTCACTTGACAATTAGTAGAGTAATGTTTCGTCGAATTTGCTTCTACCGTTCATCACTTCATGGTGTAACTGCATCCATCATTTTATAATTGCCATTTCCCCCCATTTTTATACTTTTTCTCTTCTCCGGTTTTTCTGTTGGAGTTTTTAATGGATTCTTGTATAAATGTTAGGTTTTGAAATTTTGACTTTGATTGTAAGTTTCAACGGACAACTTGTATAAGTTTTATGTTTTAAAAATTTGACTTCAGTTGTATATCCTCACACAGTAGGATAAGTCTGGGTTTTTGTTGATTATGTCATTGCATTATATTTCAAATTTCTTTTCACTGTGGTTTCAATGGCGTCCGAGTTTTATTTTTTATCAATGAGATTTCTTTACTTTTTTGGTGGTAGGGGGCGTTGGTATAAAATGATTTTTTCTGCAAAGTACAAGCATTTCTTTCTGGGGAAACTGTGCAAAACATTATTGCTCCGATTTTTGTAATTCATATTGTGTCAATTTGATGTTTTCAATTTCTGTGATGGACAGGTGTGGCTGCTACGAACGGAAGATGGAGATATATGAATGTCTTTGTACATTGAAGAATGAGCAGAAGGAACCTGGAACATATCTAATATGCAACATTAGTTGACTGTAGACTATGTTCTGATTAGGCACTGACTTCAGTGCATGGTTTCTTGTGTAAAGATTGTATAGGAAAAGTCTTGTGCAGTAGTCTGATTGTAGATTTGAATAATTACTTTGGTCATGCCGTAATGACGATGCTTTGTTGTTTTACTTCATTTTTACTTTGTTGTATGTTGACAAGTACATTGTTGATCTTTCAACACGAACTTTAATTTCTTGCCCACGTCGTGTTCTAGATGAGAAGAACATACTTTCTTTATTTGATCATTGTTGCATTTACAGACTCTAAACTGTATATTTATTCCTTTTTAACCCTTAATAAAATTATTAGCAAATTGTCAGTGCTGGTACTGAGTTTTTGTAATTGCTTTCAGGTGCAGTTTATTGTGAAAGTAGGGATGGTGAATTACAACACATGGGAAGTAGTGAAAATATTACGTCACACTCTTCTACAACTGAGGATGGGGCCTCGATTGTAGAAGAGTGTGTTGAAGATGATGATAGTGATGATGATTATGCTAGCATCCAAAGGCCTGCCTTTTTGGTTGATGGAGAACCTAATTTTGATTCTGGTCCACCAGAAGATGGATGGGAATATCTTAGGCGTGTCAGGTATAGTGATAACTGTCAGCAGCATAATTTTTTTTTCCCTTTGTGATAGTTTCTCTCTGCTTTCTGTTATTCTTTCTCAATGTTGTTAGAAGTTAGAGAAGCTCTATATCTTTGGTCTGTTAAATGATGACGCTGTAGTGAAAAAAACGTGGTTGTTAATCTGTATATTGTTTTCTTGAGCAGGTGGGAGGCAGATCATATTCCAAAAGTAAAGATTGCAAAACTTGATAGAGGCAAATTTAACCAGGAACAGAGTCCTTACATGCCCAAGATTCCTGATATTGCCAAGTGTCCAGATCATCTGTTGCCATTGAAACAGTGGGAGGATGTCTTTCTTGCTGAATTTTCAACACTGAGAACGGTAAGTTCATCATGAATTGCACGGGCCTTAATTTTTCCTCATTTTTCTTTTTATTTGAAATGACCAGGGGTCAAGAGTTGTGCTATTCCTGCACCACTTCTTTGACCCATTTGGAGTTCTTAACTGCAACAGGATGTATTTGAAGTCCTTTAAATTTTTTTATATCACATTGTGCTCTCATTATTTCCCAACCTTTTTTCCAGAATCTCTCATGCCTCGATGGAAACCTTGGTGTTCATCACTCGCAGTTAGTTGGGAATGATTGTGGAGAGTTTTCTGGTGTTATGAACAAGGATGTCTTACTTGGCAAGACAAATAATGCATCCGCTAACTTGACCGCTGAGGATAAGGACAGAACGGTGTCTCCAGAGAATACTGAATCGAAAACTTCAGTTGATAAAACAAGCAGCAGCTCCCCCAGTTCTCCTTTGCTTTCTGCAATCTTAGCAATGGACTCTGTAACCCGGGTAAAAACTCTGCTGAAACGGATTCGCTTACTAGAGGCTGCAGACACTGTTACTAGAGATGATTGCATGTGGCTTTTTGCTCTCTGTGCAACAGTTGATACTCCACTATACGCAGACACCTGTGCTGCTCTCAGGAGTCTGCTGCGAAGGTGTGCTAGCATCCGTGCCGGAAAGGTTGCCCTTGATGACGAGGTTGTAATGTTGAATATATTGGCTACAATTTCGGGGAGATATTTTGGACAATCTGAGAACTGAATAACCACTCTATAACTCTGTTATGACACGTTCTGTTTTTGGAATTGGGATATATAGCCGATGAGACTCGTGCTATGGCTATAACTTTACAGTGTTTTATAGTATGATTTTTTTTTTTTATATTACTTTCTGCTTTTATATTCTTTTGGTGCGAATATGTATATTGGCACGACAAAATCGAAATTTAATAATTTTTTTAAGGAGGGAAAACATTAATTAAAGTTAAGAGAAGCACGAGACAAATTATAGATAATTTTAGTGAGATTTTGTTTATAAATCTAATCTTGTAAGTCTAAATGACGTGAATAAACAGTTGTTGTACTTCACTTTCTGATGCAAGTATATAAAATTAATTAGAAAGTAAGTATTATCAGTGGAGATCAAAAGATTTTGCAAATTCTAATTCTAGTTAATTAGAATTAAAATTGCTTGCCTACATACATGGTGTATATAAGACTGCGAAATTAACGGATATAGAGACGGCTGATCCGGTCGTTGGTTTTTACATCTTGGGCTTGGGCCTATGGTTTTGAGGAAAGTATAAATAAAGGTAGAGGAGGGAGGATGAAGAGTTGTTTTGTTGTGTTAGGAAAAGACAAAGTAGCTATATGTTTTCCGTCAGCACATGTACTCTTCCCTCCCAATTCCCTCCACCCTACCCATGCCGTCGCCTCTGCCGCCTCACCGTCGTCTGTTCCTCCTTCCGCCGCCGGAGCCGCAGCCGCAGACGCCACAACAAGGTCTCCCTCCCCGCCACCACCTCCACCTCCTACTCATCCGAACACAAGTTCGAAGCCGTCATTGACCTCACTCCCCTGACCGCTTTACAATCTGACATTCGCCGATTCATACTTTCCGGAAGAGATGCTTACCTCGATTTGCAAACCCTCTTTACGCTCGACCACAACCGCAGACTCGTCGTTTCTTGCCGCCCTTCCACGGTGCATTTCCTCGGTACTTCGGCGGCTTTGACCTTGGTCACGTTTTCCGTTTTCGGCGTTTTGGCCCAATTGATTTCTAGGTTTTCGTCGTGGCGTCGTAACGCGTCTTACAATAGGCCTCTTGTGGTGCGGAGGGACCGGAGTCTCGGCGGAAAAGAGGTGGTTGTTGCGTTGGGCCAGACGAGCAATTCGAATCCGTTATCGCCCACGGTTCGGGACTCTGTCAAGCGCTCCGCGAAGAATAAGGTTCGGTTTCAAAGAAAATTGCCCGAATGGTGGCCTACCGTTGTCAATGCCAACGGCTATGTTTTTGACGCGGGTGAACAGGAGGAATACAAGAGAGAGGCTTACAGAGTGGTTCGAGGTTTGTTTTCTCTTTTTACTCATTTATCTTTTTATTTTCCTTGGAAAAGAAGCATAGAAAGATTACATGAAACAAGGTAAAGTTGTTTGTTTGAGGCTGAGAATTTGAGATGTCATCTCTCTTTTTTAGTCAGTGCATTTAATTAATTATAGTAACATGGAATAAAATTCTATTTCAGCTTCTTATTATCATAGAAGTTGCTGACGTAGTGGCTCCCTTTAACGGGGGCCATAAGCATTTATCTTCAATTCCTGTTAATCGAAATGCATTGTTTAACGGTAATATAATTTGTTGAAAGCAACTATAATGTGGTTTGTTCGTCCTACTTCTTAGTGTTCCAATCTCGGGATAAATAATGATTCTGCTCATGTGCTTTTTTGTAGGTATAGATACACATTTAATAATTTCTCTAGTGTTTTGCCATCCTTTATAACAAGTTGCTACTCACCCACTTGATTTCCAGCAATTACAAACAGTAGATTGGCCGGGAATGACATCATGGAGAGTGATATAATTCAAGTGAGTTCTTTTCCAACTTTTTTTTCTCTCCAGGGGATTTACTAATTATCAAATGTATATAATGAGTTGTGTTGTGTTGGGATATGGTAACATAGTTGTATTGTGATTGTTGTCATTATTTTAATAAAAAATAAGCACTGATGGTTTCTGATTTTTTTTTTTATAAATGAGTGCTTATAATAAAAAAATTCTATAATAAAAGGGAATCAGTTTGTGTCTCTTCTGATAACACTTAAAATGTTTGTTGCCCACACACATGAACAGTTACGTCAACTGTGCAGAACTTCTGGTGTGCAAGTGTCTGTTGAACCAACAAATGTCCGGGACAACTTGTATCGAGCATCTGTTAACTTTGTTTTAAATGTGTGCAGCAGGTGTGACATTATTAACCCTGCATTCTTGTCTATCTCTTTGTTCACTGCCAAACGGCATCTGTTAATCATGCTGTCTCCTATTTTTGTGAAATTTGTTGGCGATCACTCTGTTTCTATTCAGGGCACCATCTTACTCTACTTCAATTGATATTAATGGTGAGGATGCTTCGCATTTCCTTGCTGGGTTTGCTGAAAATATTGGCCTTCAAAATGTTCGTGCTGCAACAATTGTGTCTGCCGCTGTTGCTGCACGCACACGCTCCTGTCTTCTACAGGCTTGGGTAATTTTCTTACTCTAAATCGAGTGATATGGTAATATTGCGTTTAAGCATTTGGGGTTTTCAAAATTACATTTTTTTTGGAACAAACATTAGTGAGGGCAGTTATATTTTCAGTTAAAATAGTTTTTTATAGTAACTGTTCTTTATATAAATCTTTTATGAATATATTAGAACTTCACGCCATTAGACATGACCATTGTGCCTGTTAACTTCTCTTTGGTGGTCACTGGTTTGCATGCATGTAGAATCTATTTGGAGGTCTTAAAATTGAGTGACGAACTTTGAAGTATTGTAACTTAATGCCTGAAATTCTCGCTTCATTCAGATGTCACTTTTTCATAAAGTTCATAGTTGACCTCTTGTTCTCTAAAAAAAATGTTTTTTTCCCTCTGGAATGCACTTTTAAATTCATGTTTTGTTATTGTTTTCAATTACAGGCTCTGGAAATGCAAGGCAAGCAGGTTGAGGCTATGGTGGAACTGTCAAAGATATGCCTTCTTCTACGAATATTTCCTCCTGAGGAGTCGTCAGTATGTATCTTCAATAATAATTTGCATTTTTTCCCATTAAAGTTCCCCACTTCCTTGGATGAACAACTTATATGCAAGAGATTCTCCTGTAGTAGGTATTAAGTTTATTCTTAAAGTTGAGGACCATCTTAGCTGCTAGACCATTGAAGGAGGGTCGTGTGGTGTGAGAACCAACTCTTAATCATTGTTAAGTAATTCAGAGTTAACTCGTGAGTGAGGACCCAATTTAAAGATATAAAAAGTTGTCTGATAATTTGTGGGATTAGTTTTTAAAATTTGAGTGAAAAGTCACTCAACTTAAAACTGGAGACAAGTGGCATTTGTATGTAGTATTCTGTATAGATATTTGATATTTTCATCGTGTTTTTTTTTTTTTATTTCACTGAACTTAATTCCCCTGTTAATTCTTAATATTTGCATTAATGAAGAATGAATAATTTGTAGGGAGAATTTAAGGGCACAAGTACCAAATAACCAATCATTGGATTCGGTTATCATTTTTGAATTCTTTATTAGGAAAAAAAAGGGGAAAGTACGGGGAGGGAAAGGATAAGAAATCCCCCAACTATAGAGTAAACAGAATACACTGGACGAAAATAAATTAAGAAGTGGAACAAATATTCTCTATCTATAAATGTATGAAATGACAACTCCATTAAAACAACCGCTGGCAGTACACCTAAGATTACTAAGCAAAATCCTCTGACAAGTCACGTGCTATCGTGCCGTGCTGATTAGGATGAGGCGTTCGGTAGAGAGAAAGATATCTGCAGCATATGATTTATGTATTGACTTGCCATTTTCTACTAGCACTTACTGTGGTATTTCTATGCAGCCTGAAATGGAGATGGTTAGTCGGGGCCTCGAAAAGCACTTGAAACTGGAACAAAGGCAACACCTTATGTTTCTCTTTGGTAAAGTTTGTGGCGAAGACAGTCATAGGATTGCAAGAGAAGCTCTTGGTTTGGTGCGAACCTGTTATCCTGTTTTATAGATCCTGCACTGATAATTACTTGCATAGAATTTATTTGTAATATTATTGCGTCTTAAAGAATGTTCCCCCCGTTGAGTAATACGAAGGCTTTTAAATCTCAAATATATTTTGTTATTGACACGCTTGGGGGTTTTTGTGTTTTATTCGTATTCGAAGTTAGTGCTTTCGAACTTACTTCTATACTGGATTGTTGATTTGGCACTCAGTTACATTCTGCTTGTGCATGATGGTAATGAACTGGTGATATGAAGATGTAATTCTGCAAATATCTAAAAGCAATGCTACTCATCTGTTGCGTGGAAATTTAGTTTTTTCTTTTGAGTTTTCATGATAGTTGTGCTGTGTTATTTCTTGATAAGGTTTGGTAAATTCTGGAAGCAATTATTCGGTCTTCTGGTCTTCATATTTTGCCCACTCATATATCCTCTTTTCCGTTTTTTTTATGTAGATGCATTCCCAAAATGGTTGCTCTGACCAACTTGATGACACCACGCTCCCTGAAAATTAATCTCCGCCTTCAGCCTCGATTGGGAAAAACAACCGACTGAAGATGCATTCCTTTAAAATATAAACAAGATTAATTGTTTTTTATTATATCTGTTTAGTCAATAATATTTAAATGTTTTATTTCAGCAATGCATATTATTGTAAGACAATTCTTTTATTGTCTCCAATGCTAGCATTTTAATGGTTTTATTGTATTTTTATGAGTATTGAAATTTAAAGAGCAAATATGTCAGTTCCTCACTGTTACAGCTAGTTTCATTTGAGAAACAGATAACCATGACAGCGGGCACCAGGTTGGTCCTTGTTTAAGAATAAAGTACACAGCAGGTTTAATTAAAATAAGTAATTACGAATAATTGCTAACATGAAAACATGAAAATGTTTTACAGGAGTGGTGATTTGCATGGGACTGTGACGCGATGAGATTTGGCGACGTGTAGGGTATGCAGAGACACCCAGGTTAAACAATTCTTTTATACTTTGCCTTAGATTACACATGTACTAACTGCTGTCTCGTTACAATCATCTTGCTTCTGCTTGTGGTAGATTATTTGTAAATTGTAAGGATTATCTTAATAATATTAATATTAATAGGAAATAAGTTTTTTATTCACTTAACTGCATTTTAGTATTTTAATATTTTCATTTCTTGCTATATTTACAATCATGTTTCCTACCGGATTCTGGTTAATATATTTTGAATTTAATTAATGAAACAAATGGTAAATGGATAAATGCAGTATCTTGTTTTGTTTGAAACTAGTTCGAGATCCTTGCGGAGGCACGGGCCTTTTTACTTTTTATTTTTTATTTTTTATATTTAATTAGAAATTTTATTTTAATTTATTTTTACATTATAAAAAAATCACTCAATTATGTACTTGTTCATATTAAAACAATAAAAAATTGAAAATAACATTCAAATTATGAATAATAGATAATTACCAACATTGATATATATTTATTATATATATATATATATATATATATATATTATATTTTGTAATTCTTTGTATAAAAGAATTCAGCTCTTTTCTAACTCTAATTGAAATAAATCTATAATTTTTTTAATGATATCAAAATAAGAAGATACTTTCATTATTCACTCTTTATGTTAGGAAATAATGTATTTTCTTTTTATTTTCTTATTCATCTGAATCTGCAATTAAGTATATGTATTTGGACAGTAAAACTTCAGTTGTTATGGGAATTCACATCTTTTAATTATGATTCACAAAAGTAAATTAAAATAAAAACACTCCAATTGACGTTCTAATAATTTTTGTAATTTGTGTACATCTTTATTCCACAGTAGTATGTTTTACATTATAAACTTGGATTTTTAAAATGTAACCATAAGAGGACAGTTAAAAATGAATTAATTTCATTATACACCAACAAAAACAAGGAAATTAATTAAAGAAATAAAACCAACGAATATGATAAGTTCACAGTAGGATTGTCACCTAGTCCGTTATATCTTTTGTACTTGAAATCACCAATTTTATTAGTTTTTCTCTTATAATGGTTGCATGTTGAATAATTTTACTTATCATTTTTAAAATTGACTTGAATCTTGGTGCAACGAAATTGACTTGACCTTTCTCTTGAGTCATATATATTGTCCTTAATTTTGGGTTAAACCTTTTTGTCTGTTAGTCTGAATTAACTCGTTTCAATTTTCAATTTAGTTCGACTCATCTTGACCATTCCAAAATACTTATCTTCTTTCCGTTTGATTGGTTTGGTAAGACCTGAAAAGATCTTTGATCTTAGTCGATAAGGCTCGAACTTCAATCAGACGCCCGTTGACTTTCAATTAGAATTAACCTGATTCATCTTTTGACTTTGAACGACTCAATTCGACTTTTGATTCAAGTTGATTCAATTGAATTCTTTTGTTTAAGTTGACTTGACTGACCATTTAGTTTGAATCAATTCAACTCGATCTTCATACATAGAGTGAGAGTAATGAAAATGAGTGAAATTTTGAATTTTTTATATTTTTAAGAAATTTAAAATTCTTCTATCTTGATCGTTGGAAATATTTTCCAAAATCTTTTAAAGTTTAATTTCTTTTTTAGATAAGTTTGAGAGTTATCGATGATATAAATATAAAATGTTCATTAGTTATAAAATATTATTGGTTACAATATCTTATATTAATTATAATATTATGTGTATTGAGTTAAGTTCATAATTTTCTTTATTATTTTTCATTATAAATATATTGCTTTGTTTGTATTTTCTTTACAAGAGAGAATTAATTTTGTACCTTAACTTTCACTACTTTTAACAGTATATAAATATAAAATATTGATTTACGCTACAAACTTGTACAAAACTTTTGTTTTATATACATTACTGAGATATATTTTAAACAAAAGCAAACTTTTACCAAATAAATAATAAATATTCAATCTCAAGCAAGAATCACAAACTGTATTAAAAGATGATTATTATGCTGGCTCTTGCATTTTGCTGCAGTCTTACAAAGGTCCCAAGATCATTTATTTTAATCTCAAACTTAAAAAAAGTAAATTAATATAAAAGACTCAATAAAACAACAAAAACAACTATTTTATTGACATATATTTAAAACAAAATAAATCTATATTAATAAATTAAGAACCATAGAAAATACATAAATAACCAATTTTATTGAAAAATAATTACGTGTGCTCTTACCTTTTATTTTTACTTTTGCTTCATTCTTACAAATATTTATTAGATATTAATTTAAAATTTTAAAATAATAAATTGTTCAAATTTTGATAATTAATGTTAAAAATTAATTTAGACTCTGATTTACTAACTAATTATATATTTTTATTAACAATTAAAATAATTTTAATTAAAAATGATTTTTAATTTATAAAATAATGTATAATTTTGTCTGTATAATAACTAATTATTTTTTATTAGTAAATTGGTTATCATTTAATATTTTTTTATAATAAAAAAATTAATTTTATTTAATGAGAAGTTTTGATAGGTTAAATTTAGTGAAAGATTAGTAAGTTCCATGCTCCTATGTAGGGCACATAACCTTAATAATTACCAACTAACTCCATGACTTATCATTAAGGGGAATTAATAATTAATTGATTAGTAATAACAATTTTCTCACACTCAAGTCATCCACTTCTAGAGTTGAAGGAATACTAAACTATCCTTTCAAGAATTTAATGAACCAGTATAAATCTACTTACTCCTACCAATTAAAGACCTATGAGCATTGTTTATGTTTTAAATATGTTTTTATTTATTTATTAAGTTAAACAAAAGAAGAAGATTATTTTTTTTTTATGATATATCATAAAAGTCATTTGTAATTTTTTTAAATGAGGTTTAATTTTACTCTATATAAGTTTCAACAGAATATATTATTTTCTAACATTTTATTGTAGTTTTTTGTTTATAATACTTAGATATTAAACTTATGACTTTGTTCTTTATTACATGATTCTAGCACTCATACATCTTATTTTATTTTATGAGTCATATTATGTCATGTTGGCAAAACATGAATTAATTTCTTATTGATGACAGAGAAGAACCTTTGACATTTGAATCAATGTGGGTCCATTTTTATCTGTAGTCACAATCTTTTGTTGCCATTGCTTATTTTTTTTAGGCATTTGTTTCTATTATAGTAAAAACCACTGAATCGTGTATTCCTACATAGGGAAAATACTTAAATATTTGTTCGATAGGAATATTTATCTAACTCATGCAAATAGAGTTTTCTTTTTCTAATATTTTTTATACAAAAAACACAAACACATGCAATGAATGAAGATTGAGAAGGGTGGAATTAGGTTGCAAAAGATTGTTGAGAAAAAGAAGAATAAGACGTTGCAAAGATAAGAAACAAACACATTCATCAATTATTTTCAATCATATCAAATGTTACTAAATTTTGTATGCACATCTGTATTTTTTCTTTTTACAAATTTAAAAATACAAACAAATTTATATTAAAACAAAAGTGTAAAAAGCACGAAGATACAAAATAACAGATTTTATCAAATAGATTATTTTGTCTTTTTCTATAAAATTTTAATTAATTGAGAGAGTATTTGAATAAACAAACACTCGGGATCTTCGTTTATTATTCAAATACTTGGATGATAATAAATTTAGTCAGCTTCTTTATGTTCTACTATGCTTTCAACTACAATGATTTGATATATTATTTTTTAATATATTTTGAAATATCAAAATAATATATTTTTAAATAAATTAAAAAACAACACCAAAAATTTGAAAAATAATATTATAAAAATATAAGTCACAAAATTATTAAAACATACAACGATATATGCCCACAAAAATTAATAATGGTGAAATAATACAATTCAAGATTATACTTGCAATGTACACTGTTTTGAGCATGCTTAATTTAATAATTTTTAGATGCAATATAGTATGAACAAATATCTTCAAAGAAAAGTGGTGATGACTTCCTTTTTATTGCACAACACCTTTTGTCTTTAACATCTTAATAAAAGCTAAGAAAGATTCAAACAAAAAGAAAAGACTCAACAATAATCAAAGTCAAATCCGAAGAGAAAAACATTTATAAAGATAAAGCATTCAACAGTAACTAAGTCCGACTCAGAAACTAGAAAGAAAAAAAAAATCAAATATCAATAAAAGTAAAAGTATTTTAAATGAGAAATCCCACCGGAGGGCATAAAGTTGTTACTAAAAAAGTATCACAGTTATAAAAAAAATTCCATAAAAAGATAATAAATTGATTATGTATTATATAAATCCGCAACACATTATTAATTTATTTGATTAATTTTGTAAAAAAATGTGTTTGTTATAATAATCATAACTACTATGATTAACATAATTATATGTTTTTTATTGCTTAGAAAAGCAAAAAGGTTCAGTAAAATTTCAAAAGAAAAATAAAATACAGTATTAATTCCTGACATCTGTGTATATGTCATAATTTTATTTTATAATAATACAATGGATAATGGATAATGTTAATATTTTCTTACAAGAGAATGAGACAAATGATTTTTTTTAAGTTGTATTTGTGGACAAAATCTTACTAATCAACAAATCAAACTGTACTAAAACTCCCTTGCTGAAATAATATTTAAACTTGTAAATAATATTTTCACAATTTTAGCTGAAATCATTATTTTTTAAAAGGAATAAAATATAATTAACTTAGGAAAGGGTAGAGAATATAACAAAAGATAGTATATTCACTGATATTTTCTTACAACAAGATTATTGTAATCTGATTGTAAATATTAATTTTGACATTTACATAAGAAGTGAATAGTTTTTTTTTAAAAAAAGAAAGAAATATGGGCATATTGAAGAATATTATGGTAGGTTTTTATGCATAAAAGTTTCATTAGTTAATTATTATTATTTTATATATAAGAGGAAAGCTTATTGTGTAAATTTTGGTGGAGGGAGTGAGAGAGCAGAATCTGAAAGTTGAAGCGAAAGAAACGTGTAACCTGAATGAATAGTTTGGGTTTTGGTATGTAAGTAAAATAATAATAATAATAAAAAAAAAAAAAATAATAATAATGGAGAAGGGGTAATTCCACCCAACGAAACGAACCGAACGGAAGCAGCGACACTGACACACCAAACTACAAATCCCCCTTTGACTCCACTTTGTTTTCTCACACATACCTCATTGGCCCTTACTTTGAAACCCGTCGTTTGCAACTTTACACCCAAACACACATTTTTTATTTTTATTTTTATTTTTATTTTTTCATCTTGTGTGAGTTCAAAGCAAACAAATAAAACCATAAAACGCTCTCTCTTTTATTCCAAATCGCAAATCACGAAAACAAAAACAAAAACAAAACGCAGTCCTCTCTCCCTCTCTCTCTTTCTTTCTTTCTTTCTAAATCTCTCTCCCTCTCTCTCTCTTTGCAAATTTAAAATCCAATTTCCATTTCCATTCACAGAAAGAAGGAAAGAAGGAAGGAAAACAGTGAAACCGGAATCGTTTTCTGTCTGAAATTCGCTGTCGCATTCGTTTTTCCGTTGAGCAGCTTCGAATCGCTTGCCGGCAGCTGCAGATCAAATCGAGTTTCACCTGAATGCTCCTTTTGGACTCGATTTAGGTTTGTCTATGCTTCCTCAAATCTGAATTCCACGCTTCTCACGCATTAATATTGTGTCGGTGACGGCTTGATTTCTTTCTCGTGTTTCATTCTGTGCAAGATCTCAGTTCTGCGTAGTCATATTTCGCTTGATTTCGTAGGTCTGGATTTGTTATCGTAGGGATCTCTGTTTTCTTTTGGATTTCGCATTTAATTTCGTTTTAGTTTAGTTTACGTTGTCTTAGGCTGTTTTGGAAGAGCAAGATCTGTTGTGTTGTTTGGCAGAGTGTATAAAGGAGCTTATAATGAATACTTTTTGTTGATTCCGTTGCAGATCGAGTTCTTCATACCCTGGTAGTGTGGGAATTTGTATATGAAGAACGGGATGATAGAATGCAGTGTTTGCCATTCCAAATTGGTTTCCCCTTCCGCCAAAACTATCTCAAGGGCTTATGATCGCCACAAAAATAGGATAACATCCAAGCAACGTGTACTCAATGTCTTTTTGGTTGTTGGTGATTGTGTTCTTGTAGGCTTCCAGGTGATTTTACCTTATCTTAATTGAATATTTCCTCTCAAATGTTAAATTAATGAAATGGAAATATGATTGAATAGCTATGAAGCTCATATTTCTTAAGACACACAACTTGATACAGACATTATGATTTATGACATGGCTAGTGTGAAAAATAAATCACATCCCGCACATTGTGATGTGTTGGACCCTCTTTGGAGTCGTAGCTATGTTTTTTGCACTGGTGTTTATTGCCATGTTCTGCTAGTGAATATACTCTGCATATCTGCGTGGAATAAAAATACATGAATGGTTTAACTTATTCAGAAGATATTCTTGCATGCCAATCTCTTGAAGTGTCATTTCTTGCGTTATGTCTACTTTGCAAAGGAATCAAGGAGTTTATGCAGCAGGATTCCAAGGCTTTAGGAGAGAGGCTGAAAGAAATTGACTCAAGCTTTGGCATTGTGAATAATAACTTAGGGATGCAATGATGGCTGTGATGAAGCATATTACAAACCTTAAAAAAATTGCATCATATGCGTGGTTTATTTCATTGACTTGCAGATCTATTTTTCGATATTTGCTAATCTAATGGTCTGACGTGCATTAAAGAGTTCACTGATGTTAATTTGATAACTCTTGCGAGTTTTATGCTTGTTGTTTAGCGGCTGACAAATGTTATTTCTTTAATTGGCAGCCTATCCTTGTCTATATGTCCAAGGTGGATGGGAAGTTCAATTTTAGCCCAATTAGTGTTAATTTTTTGACCGAGGTTACAAAGGTTTTCTTTGCTATTGTTATGCTTATTCTCCAGGTTAAGATCACTTTCCCTTTGTCTATACTCAAATATTTTCTGTCTTTTCAATTACTTACAATTAAAGCATGTGTCAAGTGAGAAGTAAATTGTTGAGGAGACACCAGCGCATACATTGAAGTAAATCATTAGTAAATTGAGGTTTTACTAGGATTTACTGTTTTTTTCTATTGTGGCAGGACATGCCCTAATTTTCTGTGGTATTAGATCATAGAATATTACAATTTATAAACTCAAAACAAGAGTGGAAATGATGACTTATTGGTTTTTAATGATAATATTCCTAGTTACTTTGGTGTACCGTGTACGCACCGTTCAACAACAAAAAGTAATCCCTTTGAGGGCTGTAGATCCCCAAAGTGAGTTTTGCCTCTCCCAACAAAGGTTTTTCTTACATAGTTTAGTTATGAATTGAACCTGGTCAACATAATCAAGCGATCTGGTTCTCTGCCAATTATGTCCTACTTTGTAAAGGTATAAATGATTTTCAGGCAATGAAGTGGGGACCAAGGTGCCAACTGGTAATTTTTGGGATCAGGATCAAGGCTTGATGATATGGCATATATTTAAACAAAACAAATTCAGTTTTTGGAAAAATATTTTTAATGTCTTGTGTGAAAGAGAACCGGTATGGACAGGTTGATAAGTGAAAGGAAACATATTATTAGTTGTAAAAGAAAATAGGCCAGTCTTTCTGAGTGTTCTTGAAACTCATAATCGTTTTACATTCATGTAAAGTGTAAATGTTTTGTTGATTGTGCAGGCTAGGAATCAAAAAGTTGGAGAGAAGCCCCTTCTATCAATTTCTACATTTGTGCAGGTACAATGATTTATAATTTAAATTCTGCATCAGTTAACAGATTTGTGAGACCCATATACATTTTTATATAGATAATTTCTTAAGCTTTTTTCAATTGCTAGCTGTAGGGTTCCCTGCTTCCTGGGATTGAACTGGATTACTCAGGTCACATAGTATAAGCATATTTTGTATAAGATCAACAAATAGGCACCAACTACTTTACTACCTTAGAGAGTGCATTTGTAGCGCTGTGTTTATTCCTGTTTCTCAATACAGTAAATATGGAATGTGTGATAGCATCTTGTTTTTAAGTTTCTTAGTATTTATTCTTTATTTATCACCAAATTTAAGCATCTTCCAAATTCAATATGTAGCTTTTTCCAAAAGATTTGGATATTTATTTTGTATCTGGTATTCTGTCACTTGTAGGCAGCTCGCAGCAATGCCCTTCTAGCAGTTCCTGCACTTCTGTATGCTATAAACAACTATCTGAAGTTTATCATGCAGGTATGTAGAATTAGTCCATAAACTTTGCATATGTAAGGATTGAGGCTAAAATGCTTGCACTAGAGATCTTTCTTTTGCTGCTGAAATGTTTAAGTTCAATAATCAGTAACTTTATTTTTAATTCATGGGCTTTTGCCCTAAGTGGATAGATGTTGGTAGAGCATATTGTTGATTTGCTTCTCCAAATGAGAAAGACAGATGCCGAAAGTTATTATAAAAGCACGATGGATTGCTCATTGCTTTTTTTTGATACTAGGATTACTGATTTTTCAGAATTTCGGTTTGTTAGTTATCACTTATATATGTTTGATATTCAGCCAGATTATAGAATCATATTTTTTATTTTAAAAGTAACCTGTTATTTTAAACTGAATCATGTGATGAAAATTCATGACTTACCTGTTATCGTTCAGTCACATTATTAAGGAATTATCCGACCTAAGGTAACTTACAAGTTGATTTCACATTTCATGCAGCTTTATTTTAACCCTGCTACTGTGAAGATGTTAAGTAATTTGAAGGTAATTTCTATTTCACTTTTCTGAATGGTTGAATTTCGGTATTATTTACAGCTAAGTAATAAGTTGCCTATCCATTGCATGTGGTATAGCCCTTGTGATGGCTGCTTGAAACCTCTCAAGCAAATGATTACTTATACTCAGTTGTTCGAGCCTTGACTGATTTCTTTTTCTTTGGTTATTTTTCTGACAACTATTCCTTGAAACAATTGAACATATTCTTCTCTTAATAGTTTGGTTAATTTGAATCAGTTTGTAAAGTAGTCTCTTGACTTTGCATGTTTCAGGTTTTAGTAATAGCACTTTTGCTAAAGGTCATTATGAAGCGCCAGTTTTCCGTCATTCAGGTTAGTGTGTTATTTGGTCTTTACTGTTGAACCTTGGCGAGTTGTGATCTTTATATAAATCCCAATTTCTTATTATCCTTACATTTTTACTGAAAAATTGATTTATTGGTTTTACTACAGTGGGAAGCTCTTGCTCTCTTGCTCATTGGTATAAGTGTTAATCAGCTAAGATCTTTACCTGAAGGAACCACAGCTCTGGGTCTTCCTGTCACAATGGGTGCATATCTCTATACATTGATCTTTGTAAGCGATTTGTTATTTATTTGTTTGATATATTATTGCTGTGCTTTTGTTTACAAAAACAAAATTGGTTCTATGCTATAATTCGTTGACTTTTTTAACCTAGGAATTATTTTTGCAGGTCACTGTTCCATCATTGGCCTCTGTTTATAATGAGTACGCATTGAAGAGCCAATATGATACAAGCATTTATCTGCAGGTGAAGCACTAGGAATTGCAATTTTTTTCATTATTGAACCTCTGTTTCATTCATTCTGCAAGGAATGGGGAATATGATTTCCTCCTAAAGCTGTTCTGCCTACGGTGTTACTTAGCTTTAGTTCTGCCTTTTCGTGTTTTGACCAACGATTGGTCACTGATGCCCGAGGCTTTGCTTATAAGGTTGGGGGTTGGATGGGATTTTAAGTAGACCTCTTTGAAAATTGACATAAAATGTTTGTGGAAATTTAAGAGAAAGAAACTAACAATGGTGCTCAGCGACTAACTCCAAAAATCATTTTGACTTCCTGGAGGACAATAGAATAAATGTGTAGTTTCAAGAACAGCAGTTTAATGGTGCTAGTATGCTAGGATTCTCTAACTATATCTTTTTATCACTCATTAATTCTCTGTTTCTTGATTTACAGAACCTATTCTTATATGGATATGGAGCTATATTCAATTTTCTTGGGATACTTGGGACTGTTATTTTCAAAGGTGAGAATTAAATCTCTAGTTTCTGGATACTCGTGTGCACTTTATAAATATGATACTAAGCTGTTGAGAGAAAAAGAAAGACGAGACTCAAATATCCCAAAGCACTTTATAAATATGCTTTGGGATATTTGTTTGTTTTTGTCATAAATCATTGTGTTTTTCATGGTGAATTTGGCAACAAATAGTCATTTTTATATGCTGCATTGTGCTTCCTTGTAAGCTGATTCTACTATCTAGTACAATCGGTGATGGATTAATTCTGTTTGTTTATTCAATCTCTATTGATAGAAGAACTTGTTTGTGCCTTATAGTTTACTTTTTCTGATGCTCAAGCTAACCGATTTTAAAATTTCCAGGGCCTAGCAGCTTTGATATCCTACAAGGTCATTCAAAAGCCACAATGCTATTGATCGCAAACAACGCTGCTCAAGGGATTTTATCCTCTTTCTTCTTCAAATATGCAGGTCAGTATTCAAATATACATTTTTGTTCTTTATTTCTGCATTTATTAGAATCTAAAACAAAATGCTGGAATAATATAATTTATCTTAAATTATGTTTTTGGCAGACTGACATGCTATTTGTCCGTTCTCTCAATAACCTATTTAATGTGTTGTAGATACAATTTTGAAGAAGTACTCATCAACGGTAGCCACAATCTTTACCGGTATAGCATCTGCTGTACTATTTGGACATACTTTAACAATGAACTTCGTTATCGGCATTTCTATTGTATTCATCTCAATGCACCAGGTAAGTTGAATTTGGACGATTCTATTTGGTATCTGACAATTTAAACAATGTGCTTTTTGTATCACACTGTTTACGCTTTCTTTTCAGTTCTTTTCACCACTTTCAAAAGCTAAAGATGAACAGAACGGTGTGCTGGAACTGCATGATGTTCATGACAGACAAAGGTACTGCTAGTTTCTTCACCGATATCAAGATTTTCCTTTTTTAGCTGAGTCACTGATATGTTTATTTTGGGTTCCAGAGAAATCTACAATTGAAATGCTTTCATTTTTTCCTGGTCATTGTGTATTTGATTGATTGACCCAATACCTTTTGTTCATTCCAGATCAAAGGATTCCTTTCTAAATATGGCAGCTGGAGCAAATGAGGAGGTGTGGATCTGTTATCTCATTGTTTTATAACTGAGTTGTTTTATGCTTTCTATTGTGATTGACCAGGGTTTTGTTGTTAATATGTATATTTACAGGCCTCTCATCGCGTGGGACATGATGAAAGACAGCCACTTCTTCCCTCCTAGATTGATCTACTGTACGTTCTCTCTCCATTTCTAGCCCAACCTATACCTGTGTTAGGACTGATAAATATCTTACTTTTTTGTCAATTGAACTATCCCGTTTTCCAGAGGTTTATGACCATTTTTTATGCTATGAACAATCCAATCATTTTCGGTATATATTATCGCAGGAGTTTTCATAAAAAAAAAATGGTGATATTACTGGTATCATATGACCACGTCACACAGTTTAAAGTCAAAATAAAGTTAAAAGAGAATTATTTCTGCCTTTCCGGGATAGCTTTCCTCTGATGGGATTCTCTCTACTTAGTTCATGAAGAAAGGCATGGAATCTTGACTTCAGTAGCTGGTGAACAAGCCATGACTTTCAGCTGCTGAAGATTTTGATAGAGCATAGAGAATGGCTTCGCAAGAGCTTTTGGCATATCAATGTTGATTCACGTGTACTACATTTTTTTTTTCTTGGACATTATATTTCTCTTTCTCAACTTATCCTGGGCTAGAAGAATTATTGTGTTATTATTTACATTTATTACATGATTTTGGCATTTCATCTTTATGAAATTACAGTTAAATAAAGTGAGTTCCTTTGTAGGAAATGCTGTTGGGATGCATATAAAAAGCAATGGGAAATATCATTTTTACATACGTTGTTTTGTCTCGGCTGTTCGATATACTCTCGGTCTTAACCAATTTTATATAATTTCGCGTAGATAAAGAGAACTCACTTATGCATATAATGTGACAACTTTTGAATACGGAATAATTCCTGCACAGATAAACTTGAAACGTCTTCTATTTAATGGAATGTTTGGTGGGGTACCTACCATTATAGAATGATTGTAGAAGTTGTTTAGTTCCTTAGCAGTCACAAGTGAGTCTTGGTGTAAGTTGGGCATCATCTCATGCTTGACTGTAATTGAATGTAATATTATTAAGACAAACAGTGTACAATGGACAGAATATGATAACAGTGATTAAATAAGCGTGAATTCGTTCATTCTTTCTATATACCCGATAGTACAAACTTATTAGTTTTTAAACCTATTTGTATTCTTAATATTTTTTTTTCTAGAAATTAAAACACCATTTGTAAGCTTTTCTAGTAGACTTTTTTTTAAGAAAGATGAAATTCTATTCTAAGAAGACGAAAAATTTGAAATCCAAATTTTGTAAAATCCTTATATTTGTCTTATTTTTTTATTTTAAAAAGTAATGATATCTTGAAATCCACCACTTCATCTTTTTTTTTGTCCTTTTTTTTTTCTTTTCAATTACAGAAGTTTAACTATTATAATGACCCCTAAAATCAAGTTGTTAAGATTTTGTTTGATGCTAAAATGTCATTACTCCTATTCTAAAAGTTTCTAATATATTATTAATATTATCAAAAAGAATTGTTAAGTGGGTGTTTTTTTTTGAGAGGTATTATTTTTCACATGTTAAATAAGAAAACACAATGAGGAAAAAAAGAAGTAAAACTCATTGTTTAGAAAAATAAAGGGAAGACAAATTTTAATTATTTAAACATTACATTTGTATTTCCTAGTTCTGAATTTGTTATTCCCTATTTTCCCTTTTCCCTACCCCTTTTTGCGTTGAGGTGTGTTGTGGTGAAGCGGCTGCGGCAGTTGGGAGAAGAATGAACCGAATCACAGTTCCAATGGATGAGCCTAAGCCTTCTTACCTTACTCGGTCTCAACTTCTGAAACGGCGATTCCAGAATCTGAAGCGTCTCTCAAAGTGTTACAGGGACCTCTATTGGCACCTGATGGAAGACGTGAAGACCCTCTACAGACACTACCTTTATCACTATGCTCTCAACCCTTTTAGCCATTTCCACCTTCCCACATGTGCTTTCCTCGGTTGCAACCTCAACCCCATGCCTTTCACTTCCTTTTGCCACTTTCACATTCTCTCCGATTCCAACCAGAACCTCTATAAGCCCTGCAATTATCTTATCAAAGGGTCTCTCTCTCTCTCTCTCTCTCTCTTGTTATCATGCATAATTGAATAGCGTAAGCAAGCCTTGTTTCATGTTTTTCAATTTCAGTATCTATTCCACTTCCTTTGAAACCAAATCTGAAGGGAAGGTATTTTTTTTTTTTAAAAAAAATTTGATGATATAGTATAAGCTGTTGTTTGAATTCAATCGTTTATGTCAAACTAATCCTGTCAATTCCTTGCGTTGTATATGATCTGTGATGGAAGTGTTTGAGAAGGGACATGGCACAAAAGACAGTTTTTTTTTTTTTTTTTTTTTGTGATGTTGAATGTTCCAGTAGTGAGATGGATTCAGCGGACCCTGCAGTGTCATATGCACGAATAAACTGGTTACACGTTTGGGTCTTTTTATTTGTTTTTTTGCAGCTGTCGTGGATGATACCTGCAATCATATGTTTGCTTTGGCAAATTAGCAAGATGACTAACCACCTCAGTTGCTTTTTGTTTAGGTCTTTTTTGTTTCGCATATTCCGAAGGATCAAACCCACGATGTTTGGTTGAAATGGAAAAGCATTTCGTTAGTTTAATCAATAATCTATTGAGCAAAGTTGTATTCATGATATTTCTCTTTCTGCATAGAATCTTCAATCATACATTTTTAAGATATGATATGTCTGTTCCGTTCCTCCATTATAACTAAATATTATTTTAAAGTAACCCATTCAATTCAATGTGCCACTTCTATCCACACTTATTTGGCTTTTGTTTTCACTTTTCAGTGCAGAAGCTGAACCCATAACTTGTGGCAAACCCATTCTGAGATCCATTGTTCCAGCTCTTTGCACTGTCCACTCTCACAAGGCTCAGAAGCACCTTGCCAGGACTTTGAAGAGGAACAGTAGCAACATCGGTCCTAAATTTCATGCCTTGGTGTCAGAATACGTAAAACACATTCAAGCGAGAAGAAGAAAGGATCAACGGGAAAACAAAAGTAAAACTGTGTTCAAAGACAAAATGATGGCTGGGTGAGTTGAGTTGTATGAAAGTGGTGGATGCAGACATAATCCGATATAAAAAGTCGATGCTGACAAAGTTAATTGGGGCAACATGTTATCTAATCATGTTCGTCCTACATACAACGCACGCTCTTTTATGAAAATCATTACAACAGTCAGATAAACACAACTTGTTTTTGCTGTTCCGTGGATTCCGTCAATTGTTAAATTATTGGTTGAATAAGAAAAACATTTGTTTAGTTTTAAACCATGTTTTCAAACACAAATAAATGGTCCTCTAATACGAGTTTAACACGTATCATTAGTAATGACAAAGTCCATCGGTTTGGTTTGGCTCTAGATTCACGAATTATTATTATATATTATTATTGTCTTGAGTTCTTCACGTCTAAGACAGGTGTTGGGTCTTGTGTGAGACTTTGTCTTTCTGATCTGAATTGGCATCTATCTGTTTCAAAGTATCACGTATCAACATAAGGCACTCCTCATTATTTGCTCCAACTCACTATGGATCACGTGACACGCCAAAACATTCTAATTTCCTGAGACATTTATGTACAATACAAAAGCTCATTACATCGAATCAGTTCGTTGTCTGAAAAGGCGCACTCCTAACAAATGAACATCCGTGAATCGTCTCGTGAAGAATCCTTGTCGTTTCCCATAGATTCTGGTCACTGATCATGATGGGTAGAAACGAAAGTTTTTTTCTTTTTATCAAACGAGACGATTTGTAAGATTCAATTATACTGCTGCAGCCATCATCGCTAAGATTGAGTTATCAGAATTGCATCTCCGATTAGTTTTGAGGTCTCCAGAGTGAGGGAAAATCTGGGAGCAAGCAATGCCAATGGCTTCACTTCACCTGGTTTTTCCTCCCTAGGCGACAACATACACTGATTTTAGATGTTAACAAGGGTTAATTAATTAGCGAAGATCGAAAAGACGTTAGTGCAGTTAGGTTAGTTACCTAGGGTGATGCAACAAGTAGATGCCGAACCGCTGCACAAAAAACAGTATCTACGGTTGGTTTGAATCGAGTTGCAACAGAAGAAGGAACAACATGAGAAGTAGTAGATCCGAAACATAGAACATAAAATTTTTATTGAAATATGATCTTAATTAACAAGTGACAAGATGATGCCGGTGCCCAGGGCTGCGCCTAAGGCTGTGAATATTGTGAAATGAGGGTTAGGGTTACTCTGAGAGGCGAAAAGAAACAGAACCCTTCATCTCCACCCATCATCGATCGCATCTCCGTCGTCTCCAGGTAAATCAAGGAATCAATGAAGGAATCGCTGAAAGAATACTCAGCTGCACAGTTTCACAGTGCACGCAACGGCCTGCGCCCAGAACTTCAGCCTCGCCTTCACATCCTCCGGATGGTCACCGGGACTCGAGATTTTCCAATTCGCAATCGATGTCGACAGCGATTGAGGCGACGGCGACTGCGACTGCGACGGCGAAGGTGAAGGCGGCGAGTTATCCATGAATTTCTGAGACATGGAATAGCACAATTCCAGTGCCGGCAGGGTATTGCACAACTCCGGAATCTCGTCGTAGCTGAAGCCAAACCCCAGATCCAAACACCCCTTCAACTCCTCCAGATCCTCGTCCGACAGACTCTTGCTCCTTGCAAGATCCTCTTCCACGTACCCTTCCAACAGCACCTGCTTCTTCTTCTTCCCCTTCTTCTCCACCCTTCTCTCTCTTTCTCCTTCTCTTTCCATCTTCACTCTCTTCTCTTCTCTCTCTCCTTCCACTCCGCTATTTATCTATTCCCAAATACCTCTCTCTCTCTCCTCTTCCACCTTCGCTATGCATGTCGCATACCATCATCTCATGCCCATACCATCATCATATTCCAGCTCATCTTTCTTATTTTTCTAATTCCTAATAATTTTGTTTTTTTTTTCTCAGGTAGGTATTTTAATGCAGCTGCGAGGCCCCAGATTCCAGAAGCTTCTGTGTTTTCTTGCGGATTATTCAACGTATTATGTGAGATTTGACATTTTATTTATTTAAAAGGTACTGCTAAATCTTAAATCAATTCCATAATCTATATCATCAAGTTTTCCTTTTTTATTAGCTATTTGAATATATAAATACAGAAAAATAAAATAAAAAATGGAGTTGAGAGTGTGAAAGGTGGGTGGGTCCCCTGGTTTTTGTTTGCATCAATTCCCTTGAAGGAATAGGCATGTGAGGAGATCATACAATCCACACAAACAAGGGCAAATTATTGAAACAGACAAATCAAACACAACTTTTTTAAAAGTCTACATAGCACAGGGTTTTGTTCATCTACTCCAATCTTGTTTAGTTTTTCAGATCCAATATTTTACCAACCCATATATAAACATAACATAACATAACCCCTTTGTTTTCAGTTATTTTGCAGGAAAAAAAAATGTTTCTTTTCTTCCTTGGAATTCAAATTTCTTATAACCAACTGTCAAAATGATTGCAATCGTCCACAGTGCCATGCATTAAAACAATGTCAAAGTCAATAATCCGAAGATAAAACCAGCAAATGAAACAGTTGTTCTTGTTCATGTCTTTTCTTCTTTTCACAGGTGCACCAAGAGCCCCGGAATCTGCATAATTTAGAAAAAGTAAAGCATATTCAGTTCAGTTTAATAAGAAAAAAAGAGTGGTTATTGTGTACGCCTCCAGGACCAAACGTTTTGTAGAATATGTGGTATGCATTATACATTAGAGAACATCACAGCCTTTGCAATTTGCATTGTGTCTGATTCCAGACAAGGAGGATGAAACCCTCTTGAATCTGTCTGATTGGGGATCAACATGTGGGTCTGTGTAAAATTCAGTAAGTGAAGACAATTTGTAAGTTTGTTCATGCCTCAGAATTAAATGAAACTCGCACGAAAATGAACTACAATGTTTGTTCTTTTTTGTTGAAGAAACACGAATCTTTCGAAACATGGTTCCTCCAACCTGAATCAGATACCGTAAAATCTGGTGTGAAATTAATGATGTTGTAGTGCGTGTATGTGATTCAAAGTTAAAGTTCAAAGCAACACTCTTGCTTTCAATCAAGAAACTGTTGTATATGATTGATGTGTAATCCATCCATCTGAATTTTTTATTTCAATTAGGAGACAAAAATATGTTCATCTTTAAATTGGACACACACTTCAAGCAATGAAGAATTAATGATCATTGACGCCGCTTTTGCAGTTGCATTCCTTAAGTTATCTTTGAATTTTTGAATGATAATGCTAAAACAATAAGAGTATTTAGAAGTAATAAATATGAATGAAGATGTTTCAGAATGATGGTGGTTGATGATGATGTATGTATGTATGAAATGAATGTAATTGGTATGGCATGAGATGATGGAGTAAGTGTATTATTGGTGGCAATGAGTGGGACAAGAACAGGCCAACAACCCACGTGGCCAGTCCCCATCACTCAATAACACATCCAAAAGCTGATTCACTCTTTTATTCAACTATCTTTATTACAACATAATTCAGTGTAGAATAATTGATTCAAATAAACATTTTAAATTTAGACAATAATTTAAAAATAATTGTATATGAAAATGAATTCGACTTAAATTATACAAGAAAAAAAAATCCTTAATATCCCAATAATTTGATTGCTTGATTCGGTTACCATAAAGTGAGAACGTATATGAAAAGCAGAATAGGACCTAACTTGCTTCTGGCCCTATCATTTGTTCATATTGTCTTCTCTCTTCTCTTTTATTCTCTGTATTATTACAACCTGTTTTTTTTGTGCATATGAAAATTTGAATTTTGTAAAAAGAAAGAGAAAAAAAAAACAGTTATTTCATGCTGGTGAGATGACCTTTTTCTATAACCATGAGAAAGAGAGTTTAAAATATTAATTTGTCACATTTAATGTTGACTGGCTTATATTTTTTATACAAGACTATTTTGTAAAACAAACAATAATACAACAACTTTAAGAGAAATCTCAATTTTTAAATCTGTTCTTACGAGAAACAACAGCGGAAAGAATTAATATTTTTTTTTCTAAAATAAATTATTGAAAGATGTAGAATAAGTAATAAACAAAATGACTGTTTCATGAATTGGATAAACGATTCCACGTCAGTTTGACCATGTGAAAACCATTCACACCACAAGAAGATGATGATGAACACGTGGTTGAATCGTAACCGCGTGAAGAGTGCAACGTGTTCCAAGTGTTTTTATTATTAAATAACCACTTTAATTGATGACATCATCCGTGACGCGTCTCAAATTGATGAATTTTATTAACGTGACCCTACAGTCATATTCGTATTTTACAGTAGACACGCACGAAGAACAAAAGAGGCACGGTTTTAACACAAAAGAACCTTCTTTTTTTCTTCATATAAAAAAAAAATGCATTACAACATAACATTTTTGACATAATGTCCAAGTAGCAACGACAATGGTATGAAATAAAAGAGGTGTGTGGACCAAGTTTGAGTGCATCAAAATCGATATACAGTGTGTAAAAAATAATGTATACTATAAGTGTATCACATCACATGTAGCATATACTGAATCACTGCACAACAACACATAAGCGTGGATGCTTTGCATTCCTAGGAATGATTTGCATTGTGAAGAAGGTTTTGAGCATATTCAGGGTTGTTGGGCCAAGCTCTCTGCTTCCATAACAGCTCCACTTCATCAAACGTCAACCCCTTGGTTTCAGGAACATAGACAAGCACAAACACAAAGGCAAGAACAGCAATAATAGCAATAATTAAGAATGTAGGACCAGTGCCTACAGCTGCAGCAACCGATAGAAATGACTGTGCCACAATTAGGTTTGAGATCCAATTCACAGTAGCAGACATGCCTCCACATGTCCCTCTGTATTCTTCAGGGTATACTTCTGAGTTAACAGTCCAAGGAACAGTTCCCATTCCTGGGGCGAAGAAACCAATGTATAGCACCAAACCAAGAACTGCAAGCTACCCATACAAACCACTTCCAGATGATTGGTTAAGGAATGACAAGGCCAAGATGATCAGAGATGCTATTACCCCTCCTAAGCTAAACAGGGCCAGTTTTCTCCGCCCTGCATGGTCTATAAGGTAAATGCCAAGAACTGTTCCGGCGGCATTCATGCCGGCAACTATGAGAGAGAGGAGAAGAGCCAACTCGTTAGAGTGAAAGCCGGCCATTTGGACAATTGTTGGGCTGTAGTACATCACTGTGTTGATGCCTGTGAATTGCTGAAATGCCTGTACAACCATGGGATGGTATAAGAACACACTTCATTTTGCATGTTCAGAGTAAGAACATAGTCCCTCAGTGTGTTTCTGGCCTCAAGGATAATGAAATGAAACCACAAAGATGACAGACATGCGATTTTTCTCTCACACGGAACAAGCAGACATCACACAGTTCATCCTAACAATATAAAATAGTGAAAGCATGTTCATTTATTCTTTCATTTTGGTTTTTCTATTTTGGGAAAGATATTACTCAAGAAGAGCGTTCATGTTATTAATGCACACCTATAAATAATTCAAGCAAAAATCACAACACAAGTTTGTTTCCAATATGAGAGAAGTTATGTTTTGCTACCACATTGCCTCCAAATATGAAGTTTTTCTTACCTGCAATCCGGCTCCAGCAAGGAATGCAAGTCTAATTTCTTTTGATTTGAAAACATCCCGATATCTGATATTATCACCTCTTTGGTGGTCTCTCTCTGACTGAGTAGTAAGTAAATTAACTTCATCCTCTAAACGAGCAAAGTCATAGATCTTAGCTAGCACAGTAATGGCTTCCTCTTCCCTATTCTGCACACACGTGAAAGAAAAGACTTGTATAAAAGAAATAGCTTTCAAACCTAAAACATAAAACAATTATACAACCTTAATAAAGAGCCATCTGGGTGATTCAGGCAGTAAGAGCATAAGGAAAAACTGAACTACTGCTGGCACACCTGAAACTCCCAACATCCACCGCCACGTTCCTGGGACCTGCTTGATTAAGAATACGGGTAGTCATTGAAATAATACCCTCAACTCAGAAACAGGAACATGATATTTTGAGCTAAAACATTTTCCCGTAGTGAACTCTGCTTTGCCTATTTTCTTTTTCTGTATATTGAGGGGGTTAGAGATGTTCACGATTTCTCATGTTGATTCTATTAGAAATGTACGTGGTAAACAAGAAGAAACACTAACTACATTTGAGAAATACTAACAAGAGGAGTGATGGAGTTCAAATCACTGGTGGAAAAAAATGAATTTTACCCTTTATTGTTTAATTGGATACAAAACGACGCTGGATAATTGACATTATTGCTATTTTATTTCATGAGAAGTGAATAAAAACAAAGCATGGAAAAAAAAACCTGTGTAAAAGCAAGATTTATGAGATAGGAAAGAAACTGTCCACCAGTTATCATGAGCACATTTGTGCTTACTAATGCTCCCCTTATTTCTGAAGGTGACAATTCTGCAATATAAACAGGAGCAGTAACAGAAGCTATACCCACACCCAAACCAACAAAAAAACGGCCAAGTATGAGAACATAAGGATCTGGAGCAGCGGCCATGACAATTGCTCCCAGGGTAAAGATAACATCTGCAATGACGGTTGCCTTCTTTCTTCCATAAGCATCATTAATCCAACCACCTGCTGCCGCCCCAACAATCGCACCCGCCAGTGCCATGCTGACAATTGTTTCCTGCAACTCAATACAATTAGACAGATCCAATGACAATTAGCCAACTGTTTTTTTCATCCATTTGAATTTCATATATAAATTTCATTTTGTGATACATAACCACCCTAAAGTTTTATTCAGAATGAAAGTTCATCTTTTGTGTGCTCTCGTCATGATCTTTAATGGATAACACAGCAATCACTAAAAGAAACCAGCTCCATCCTCTTAATTTATTTTCCTCTGAAGTGTCAGTAGAAATGGTAGAACCGCTAGAACAGAACAGGGAACTTACTCAAGCCTTTTATGAAAGCTTGGGTTTTTAAAATCTTTTATTTAGAGTATTTTAATCAGATAAATATATTTATGGCAAAAAATCTGACACGCACTTCAGAAGAGGAAAATTAAAAAGCAGACATTGCCGCAGGAACCACTAAAAGTAAAAGTAGAGAAACTGATTGTAGAACCACAATAACAACTGGCATTGCCCAGTAGAAAAGAAAAATCAAATTCCACCAGTAGCATTCTTGATTTTGTACGAATTCAATGGTCAAATATGAAAATTTGGTTGAAACAGTTGCATTAGTGTAGGACTGATAAAAAGATTGAATAAGGAAATAGGTATTGGCATAGTACCTGTAGAAAATTGCTGTGTCTGACGGCCTCAAAATCATCTTTAATATAGAGAAGGGCCCCTGATATAACACCTGCAATGCAATGAAATGTCATTCTCGGGTGAAGAAAAAATATATCCTAAAATAAAATCAGAATAAATTTGTGCGGAAGTAGGTACCTGTGTCGTAGCCAAAGAGTAACCCACCAATGCTAGCGACAGCAGTGAGTCCTATGATGTAAGGGTTTTTAAAGACGGAGACTTTCCTCTCTGGGTATATGTCCAGATACCCTGAGCTTCCCGGAATGGAATGGGTTATCGTCGTGATGGTCATGTCGCCGTGCGTGCGGTGCCCACAATGGTCGAAAGTTGATCCCCCAGATGAGAGTGAGACCAAATCACAAACACTTGGAAGTCACTCCACACTCTGACATGGGTTTCCTAATTCCATTTCTACTTGCTTGGGAATGGAAACTTATTAACTGCTTAGGGACGAACAGGACATAAGTCAAACAGTGGTTTCATTCCGTTGCATGTTGTTGTCTGGTGTGGTCCACTTCGTATATTATTATTTCCATGTTCTTATCATCTGACTCTGATACTACTCATGCACCTTCTTCAAATCTAATCCACTTTCAACATTAATCCATTACTGTTTAACCATTCCCTCACGCTTAACCAAACTCTAAGTGTATTTATATATTTGGTTTAGGAATGGACTCGAAGGAGTGGAGAGAAAGAAAGAAAATGAGAAAAAGGCAATGAAATTGTGAGATTGTTTAAATTAAGAAAACGTGTTTTTTAAAGTGATGATTTTTTTATTTGTTACCAAACTTATTTTAAGTTGGTAGATATTATTAGTTTTCGTAAAAAAAAGGAGAAGATTTGATTAACTAATATCATAATGTGTGAGATTGTTAATAAGTTTATTTATTTTAATCGACTCAATTATCACATGTTTTTGAAATAATTGTATGATAAAAACACATTTTATTTACAAAATATATAAATAACTTAAATAAAAAAAAGAAATAAAACATTATTATTTTCATAAACTTAAAATAGAATACATATATTATATTTTCATAAACTTAAAATTACATAATAAACATTTTCTTTTTTAAATTCAGTCGCTTGTACAGGTAAAAGTAGTGTACATACATACACGAGAGGGAGCATATGTACACGTGAAAAGAAATATATGTAATTAAGAAAATCCGAAAGATATAAAATGATGTGAGTGTGTGGTTAAGATTAGTTTTGAGTTCCCTCAGCAAGAAGGGTCTGTGAGTCAGCGTTATGGCCCCGAGCTCTCTCCTTCCATATCAGTTCCACTTCATCAAAGGTCAATCCTTTGGTCTCTGGAACATATAACAGCACAAACAGAAAGGCAAAAACTGTAATGGCCGCAAGAATCAAGAAAGTGGAACCTGTTCCAATGGCGTCTGCAACTGAAAGAAAGCTCTGAGACACAATCAAATTTGAAACCCAACACACAGTGGCTGACATGCCCCCACAGATTCCTCTGTATTCCTCAGGATATATCTCTGAGTTCATAGTCCATGGCACAGGACCCATCCCTGGGGCGAAAAAAGCAATGTACAGAACTAAACCCAACACTGCAAGCCATCCATAGAGTTCTTTTGATGATTGGTTTAGGAATGACACAGACAAGATTATCAAAGAAGCAAATACCCCTCCTAAGCTAGAAAGAGCCAACTTCTTGCGCCCGGCGTGGTCTATTAGGTATATGCCAAGAATTGTTCCAGCGGCATTCATGGCAGCAACTATAAGGGACAGCAGAAGAGCCACCTCATTAGAGCGGAAGCCAGCCATTTGAACAATTGTTGGGCTGTAGTACATCACTGTGTTTATACCTATGAACTGCTGGAAAGCCTGCACAGATGATTGACAATAGAGAAAAAAGAATGTTAGATATCATACAAGAATGTCCTAATTCTGAAATCATGATAGATATATATAAATTATGAAAAACAACGATATGCAGAAGAAATGTTTGATGAAAAGCAATAGTTTTCATATTAATTTATTGAAAATTTGTCTAATATATAAAATATAATATGTCATATTATAAGGAATAAAATAAAACTTAATATATCATTATAATATATGAATATTTGATAATAATATAAAAAAATAAAATATATGTATCTTCATCGATAAAATTAAAATTAGGAGATATCTAACGAAGAAAACTCAATTCTAAGACTGAAAATGAGTTTAGTGATGATACTAGATGTAATGTAATGTGTTTTATGTTACCTGAAGTCCAGCTCCAACGAGGAATGCCAGTCTGACTTCTTCTGATCGAAAAACATCACCAAATTTTATGTTCTTCCTTCTTTGGCGATCTTGCTCTGACAAAGCCGTTAAGAAATCAACTTCATCCTCCAAGCGATCGATGTCATAGATCTTGGAAAGCACATCAACAGCTTCATTTTTCCTGTTCTGCACATGCAACACAACACAACACAAGATCACAAAACAAAACATGACAACTACTGATAAGAGCAGAGGAATGTTGCAGCTGTCTGAACCTTCATAAAGAGCCATCTTGGGGATTCGGGTAGAGAAAGCATGAGAAAAAACTGAACCACTGCTGGCACAGCTGAAACCCCAAGCATCCATCGCCATGTCCCACGAACCTGGTTCAATAATTGAGACATATTGAAAAAGAAAACTAAATTCTATGGTAAACAAAGTAATCGATTATTTACCCGTGTGAAAGCAAGATTTACGAGGTAGGAAAGAAACTGTCCACCAGTTATCATGAGAACATTTGTGCTTACTAATGAGCCTCTTATTTCAGATGGTGATGCTTCTGCAATGTACACAGGAGCAGTAACAGATGCAACACCAACACCCAAACCAACCAATAAACGTCCCAGAATGAGAACAGTAGGGTCTGTTGCAGCTGCCATGCCAATTGCTCCTAAAATAAATATTACATCAGCAATCAGAGTGGCCTTCTTTCGTCCATAAACATCATTTATCCATCCTCCTGTTGCTGCTCCAACTATTGCACCAGCAATTGCCATGCTCACTATTGTTTCCTGCCAAATCATACTATTACAATTCATTTACTTCCAATCATGTGCTGAAACTCCTAATGAGTTCATAATTGTTTCTTCTGATTCAGTTATGGATCTCTATAGCATCAAACCATAATTCCAATACTTACTTTAACTTGTAAACAGATAAATATCACATCATATTATATACATGAATGTCTGTTTGTAAACTCTGAACTCAATCACATGGGAAGATCACAAGGATTAATCGTACCTGAAGAAAATTACTTTGTTTAACTGTTTCAAAATCATCTTTAATATACAAAAGTGCTCCTGATATGACACCTGTGACAAAATGAATGTTACTCAGCTACAGAGAAAATAACTTGGACATTAGGAACAGGGACACGGGTGTTTTCAAAAACATGTTCAGCCATCACATGTAATTTTACACTTATTCATATATGGATGCTATATACTTTTTTAGTTATACGTGATTATACTGTTATTTAACACTCATTTATATTTTTCAAAATATTACATCATCAATTTTTTTAATTTTCATTACTATTTACATACATTACCATTCTAATTTTTGAAGTGTGCACACAAGTTTTTATCTAAATAATTTCAAAAGCTATGAAACCCTAGCAATACTTGTTCAAACTGCAAAATTTGAAAAGAAACACAGAATAGAAGGGATGGAACAAAGTTGAAAATGAGAAAATGAAAAGCACAATATTAAAATAAATGAGAAATTAGGTACCCGTGTCGTAGCCAAAAAGCATGCCACCAATACCAGCGACAGCAGTGAGTCCGAGAATAAAAGGACTCTTAAAAAACGAGATTTTTCGGTCGGGATACACATCCAAATACCCTGAGCTTCCTGGTGCCGATTGCATTCTCGTCGTCATTTTCCCCAATTTTTTAATATAATCCAAACCTAATTATAATGATAACAAATTATTAAATTCACGATGCAGTGGTCGAATTCAATGGGGGTACAGTAACCTTCACCAATTCTCAATGGATATTGCAAATTTTGGACATTCCCCAGAAAACTTGATCATCCATTCAGATTCTAGCGTTTTCCCTTTTGTTTCTTGGGTGTTTCAAAAGGGAAACGACACGATATGTTATGCGATGCCATGCATGCATTCTGGTTGGACCTAAGAGGATTCCCAACATCTATTGTTACCATTTTTAAGACTGCCAAAATCTTATAGGTAACGGCGTTTTCTGACAATCATGTCTCTTTTATAAATGGCCCGTTTCAACCTTTTTTTAATAAAAAAAAACATGCATTATAATATTGAGGATAAGGTCACAAGCCACTAAAATAAATGTGTTTATCAAATCCAGTTCGAAAATTTGAATAAGTAAACTTTTAAGATGGCCTTAGTTTACTTTAAGACGTGTATATTTTAATTTTAAGATCTTAAAATGAGGATTATGAAGAAAAATAGTTGATCCATTCCAAAGAAACAGGGACCGCGAAATCACATATTTGCCTGTATTTTAATTTAAGGTTGTGTTCTGAAAATATTTAGTACAGTATTTGTTTTTGTTGGGTTTCCCTTCTTATGTCGAAATCGTCATTTTATTACATGTGACAAATGTGGACTATCGTATGCTTAAAGAATTAAAAAAATATATATATTGAAAATGAGATGCAAATGCAAACATGTTAAAAAGCTTCAAGAAAACATTTATTTACCTTACAATAATAATAAAAAAAAAGTCATTTTTGATATTATGCATTTTGGCTTCCCAAGAGGGTATTCTAGATCAATTATGGAAAGGACACATTCCAACTATTTTGTATAAAATAATGTAATAATCTCTTAAACTGCGTTACAGTGGAGAGAAAGAGAATATTGTTACATTAGTAATAAACAAAATACATACCCTGGTCACCAATTCAGTTTCTAGATTATAACTTAACGAAAAACTAACATCAGTAATATGAAAACTACAACACAGTAAAATCGTAAGCAGTGTCAGAGCCATGAAAATTAATGACACGCTATTTACCATGCATCAGTCTCTTGGGCGAGCAAGCCAAAGAGAGCTAAGAGCACGCAGCCTAGAAAAGTAGTCATGTATTGCCAGCAGTGCTCGTGCAGATTGCCGAGTTGTCAGTATCCGATGAATCTGTTGCAGTGTTTGCTGCCGCAGATTGTCAGCCTTCAAATCATCACCACACAAATCAAGAACTCGGTTAATTTACTTTCAAATAAGGTCATGTTAGACATCACTCGATTAATTTACTTTAACTTTGATGTTTCTTATATATGCATGCTGGTGCATAGTGTGAGAAAATTTTATCAACTATGAAAATGATTAGAAAAGTTTTTACCTGCTTAATGAAGCCCTCAAGTGTCCCTAATTTGCCCATGGCCATAGCCATTTGACCCATGTAATTGGCCACATTCCCTGATGAACCAGAGGAGCCAAGTGATCCAGTGGATAATGTCTCAGAAAGGGATTGCTGCAATGCTTCCATGCCCTGAGACAATGCATCTTCTGCCTGTTGGGAAGATTGCTGCAAGTTTGTGATACCCACTAACTGCTGCTCTGTTAGAGGTTCTAACTGATTTACCAGCAGCTGCAACCAAATTCATGTCACTCTAGTCAAGCCTCAAATTCATGCACGTCACAAACAAAACTTCACTTTATCAAACAATAACTTCAGGTAAATGTACTAGAGGTACACAATAGCTGAGAAAGACACGGTTTCAACTCAATATCTCTCTCTTCCGGTGGTTTAACAATTACAATGAAAAACCAGTGCTTAAAAAAGCCATAACAAAGAAAAGGGTCAGAATCAGCTCACCTTGAGGAGTTCAGAAGACCGAAAACCTCCAAGCCATAGGAAACACCTCTCGGCTGGTGTTTTCCACATGCCAGACAACAAATGGAAGACATCAGCCTTAGCTGCATTGGCCTTCAGCCTAAATATCTCATCATAATGTGCCATTACACCATCGATAATCATGCAGAGTTCTGTATCACCTGCGTGAGAATTTACAGCTGCTCTTAGCTCATTAACTTGTCGATTCTGCTCTTCCAGCCACCTTGCATACTCTGCATCAAATGCCATGGCCCCTGTACAAAAACATAGTTATGGATTATCCCATGCACAAGATGAGAAATTTGTACATTCCCGAAATTGTTTGGTACAATAAGGCACAAGTTATAAACATATTTTGATGTTAAAACTTGTGGAATGAATAACATATTTTAAGAAAAAAGGATACCATTTCCACTCATTGAATGCGCTTGATCACCTGAACTTGATATAAAGACTCCCTGTAGGAAAAGAAATCAGAGATTTGAGTTTAAATTGAATATGAGCATAGGTTGGCAAAGTTTTCACTAAAAAGGAGAGCATAATCTACTTCCAAGGAATAATTGCACCCTACCTGCTGCCTAGCTCGCTGAAGCTCTTGCTCCAGTTGGGTCAGCTTTAAACGACTACTTTCCAGCTGTTGAACATAAGCCTGAAGAAGAGTAACAACATTTTGGTATCAAGTCTTGCATTTTATGGCCAAATGGGGTGATGCAAACACAATTATTCCTAAAATCTATCAAAGAGATCAAACAAATAAAAACAGTACGAGTATCATAGTATTCCAATACAATCCATACTCATTACAAATAACTAATTACTATTCCAAAGTGCTCTATTCTATAAAGGCTGAATATCCATATTTATCATTTTACAACTTCCCTTCCAAGTGCAGTTAAGAAAAAACATACGGAAAATTGCCATAGATATAACATCACAGAGGTACTAACTAGTTACCAAAATAAATGTTTAGATTAGTCAGAGCTCAAAGAAAGTTGGACTCAAAGAAAGTTACCAAAATATATGTTTAGTTACCATAAAAGGAAGTATACTTCAGCCGCATTGTTGAGAAGCCAGTGGGAAAATTAAGCACAGACAACCAGGAGCAGTCTCGCTGGATTATTGATTATTTCATATTCCTTGTTTTACCTACAACTTTCCATTTTGGAGGATATCCTATTCTACCTCTAAATGTTCTATCCACCTTTCCCTTTGACAAATTGATTTTTCTATTAAAAAATCTATTATATTATCACTTTAACATAATCAATGTCCGTGGCCCTCTCAGTTCACAAGTAGGCTCACGTAATCTGTGGACTAAACTGATCATTCAAATACATACAATCACACAGATGAGAAATATATAGCCTGTATTTGAGTTATAATGAAGCCATGCCAATATTTATATGAAGAAAGAAGAAAATAGATAATCATTTGTAACAACAAATATTATAAAAAAAAAGTACATATTCCTACTTTCTTTCTCAGTCGGCTTTTTCTTGCAGCCTCACGATTCTGAGCAAGCCTGCGGAGAGTCTGTGATAAATTAAAAGCCAATGATCATGTAACAAATATTTATCAAAAATCTTAGATAGCAAAATAAATTTAAACAGAGTAAATATTTCTGTTGGTCCTTAAATGGTATACAAAATATTAGTTTGGTCCTCCATCTATAAATTGACATCAATATTGGTACATCAATGTTTATTGATGGCATCACTTAGTTCTTTAAGGATCAACCAGATGTTGCATCTTTTGAGAGCCAATTTGATGTTATATATAATTGGAGGGACCAAAATGGCAATTACTCTTCAAAATATTACCTTCTGATCTGTTTTATCCTTTGATCTGTCACTGGAGTCAGAAGCCACAGCAGCAAGGGCCTGACTTCTATCAAACTGTACACGTGGAATTGCAAATGTCAGATTGTAAGGAATGTTGACTAAATAACCTCTGCTTTAAGGAACTGAATGGAAAAGTTGATTCCTTGATGATGGGTTCAATAGGTTAAAAACCAAGAAGAAAATTGCATGGAAGGTAAAAAGAAACTGCACCTGTGGATTCTTATCGTCAGTGTCAGCATCTGTAGAAATATCAGTTCTAGGACTGGCATCAGCCATGGCAAACTCTTCCTGGTGTTCTGTATCACCAGTAACTAAATTTGATGTGTGAACCTTTTGGAATTGCAAGCTTTGCCGCTCTGTTTGGTTTGTTAATATGCTTTTGTCAAGTGAAGTTGGCAACTAAATTTAAAAAAAAAAAACAAAAAGATGTAAAATAAGAGGATTATGTTTTATCCAGCAATCACCTAATTTATCAAGCTGAATGTTTCATGGATAACGAGAACTAGAAAAACTCACCTTATCAAAGGAACCAAGTTGAATAGGACCTCGAGAAATTGTCTGGCTACTTACTTTAAGTGAGTCTAAAATTGAGTCTGAATCACATATCAGATAACATTATTAGAGAATGAAAAAGTGGAGAAAAGATTACATTTTATCAAGAATAGAAATAATAGTAGTCAGAGTATAAACTTAGACATCTAGTTCTTTACCCAAAGAGTAAAAGGCCGGTATATATTTTAGCTGTGAATGTATTACTGCTCCATTTTGTTATCTTTCACAGCACTTAGTTATATGTTTTATCAATGCTATTGTCATGCAATTGGTGAGATTATGAGAACTTACACATTGACTGATATCAACAACTCAATAATCCAATAAAATTTTGCTAACAAAAAGATTATTATAAAATGGGGAGAGTTAAAATAAAGATCGCCAAAACAAAATGCTTTTACCCTCTTAGAACAATATATTTATGGGTAGTCCGAGAGAACGAGTAGCACAATAGGTGCAATAAGAATTATTAGAATAAACTCTAAAACCATCTTAGAATGTGGACTTAAAGTCAAACTTAACACTACAAAACCAACTTAAAAGGTAATGTGTGTTACTGCTTATATGCTCTATTTTAGTCATATTTTAGACAATGTGAGATCTCCAACAAAACTAATAATAATTACACGTTCCTTTCTCTTATTGTGCCACACAACACTTAGAAATACTTTAAACTCCCCTATTCCTCCCTCTTATCAAACATAAACAATTGACAATCTGTTAGAGATAATTGATAAGTTTTTAAATGTGTTCTTTTCTTTAGGGTTTAGATCCTCTCCTTTTATTTTTAACTGGAGATATGTTGTTCAACAAATCTCAATCATCAATTATATTTGTTAGAAGTCTCACATTATATGGGTGCAAACCTTACCTTACAAGCCGAGTTTTGTGAAACTGAGTTAGGTTTAAAGTCTATTTCTTAACAATATTTTAAACTCAACCTATGGTTAAAATTATAACTCAATCAAACTCTCATCTCTCTCCTTCCTTTTACATACAGTAACTAAATCCACTAACTCCAGTATGACTCTCCCACCTTTTTTTTAATATCCGTATCACAACCATGAGATTGCAGACTTGCTGCAATCTTTCACAACTGATTTTGCTTTGCAAAGTTGTTACCACTTGATTTCTTTTTTAATTTTCACCGAAATAAGATAATCTAATAATAGTGATTTCATATTCAATCATTGCAACAACATGCTGTGATGTTGGTTTTATAGTAATAAGAAAACCACAAATATAGGAACAATACTCACTAATGAACCACTACTCCTATCTTCATAACTTACACAAGCCAAAATTTCTTTTCTACAGACTAACTGATTGCAGCAAAGAAACTGCCTCTATTCTACTGCACACCTGTCATAACAAAAACATATCCAGCAGTATAATAATAGTACACTAATTATATACTCTATCGTGTACTAAGGTGGTGCTAGCTTTCTCTTGAAAGGGAAAGACAATACGATACCCCCATTTCTGACAAGTTTTTGTTATTTTCACGTACATAGCCATATTAGTTGGAGGTAGAACAACAAGTGAATTTACCGAGGAAAGGTTTGTATGTTTTTACTTGGTGCACAATATTGCTTTGAATCTAAGGGAAGGCTCAAAGCAAATGTTTAATGCACAAAGTCAAGTTTGACCACTCACAGTGAAAATATTAGTAAATGAATTTTAGTAATAATACATGAGATTAAGAAGATATTTTAAAATGAATATTGCTTCTTATTGAGTCATTATGTGTTACCACTACGTGGCTAACAGATGTAAATAAAGCTCTGTAAAATTAGATGAAATTGAGAAGAAATCATGTGAGTGGCCATTGGTTTTTATTCTGTGGTCATACTAATTTGTTACTACCGAATGACTTACTGTGAAACATGAAATTCAGCATTAGATGCAGAGTTACAAAGAAATGCATGAATTGCTATGTGTTGCTTTCTATTAAGTGGATATTTGTTAACATTAAGTGGCTAAAAATTTTATATGAATTTCCATCTCTAAAGTAACAGGAAATTGGGAAATAAAATTTGAGTGGCTATTCCGTTTTATCGATTTTAGGTTAAATGGTTAATTATGGTAAATGAAGCCCTATACATAAACTTACACACAATTAAATCAAGCTACATGTGTAAAGTTACATTAAATTATGAAGAAATTTGGAAGTGATTATTTTTCATTGAATGGCCATCTTTTACCCACGTGCGGCGAGTAGCAAAGAAACATTAATGGTATTAATGTTCATTAAGTAAAATTAAATGGCTATTCTCTCTAAATAAGCCATCTACAGTTCTTCTTAATAATATTAGCAATTTCTGTCCCGCAAAAGTGGATATTACTGGTTATTAGTCCATCCCATAACTTTTACCAACAATACTTATCATTTTAGACAAACAATAAGCAACATTTACACACATAGTTCTTCAAGTTTAATAATAAGTCTTTAGAATTTGCATTTAGGCTTAACTCATTGGTAAAGATTATCCCTACCATGTATAAATTATTTTGATAATATCACTACTTAATGTGAGATCATCAACATACACTCCCCATATCAAGGAGCAAACATCTCAAATTATATGACTGGATATCTAAAGGCAATCTTATAACAAGTGAAACAATAAGCCCAACAACAACTAAAATAGACTTTGATATCATCCTATGAATCGAGTTTGAACCCAAACCCATAAATTGTCTCATGGAATAAGGATTTCCAGCCCCCATGCTTATATATATTATATCACTAGTCAATGTAAAATCTCCAACACATTCTCTTCGTGTCGAGTGTGAAATCTGCAAAACTGGACAATTTTGAGTGGCCAGTAATTGGTGTCCCAATAAGCCCAACAATAACCAGTAGGATAAACTCTAATATTATATTATAATTTAGGTTTAGCCCTGCTTTAATCGCAAAAGCCAATTCATGAAATGAGGATTGCTAGTCAATAAAGGATCTCTAAAACACCCTTCTCAGGCCAAAAATTAAGCACCTCAAGCGTGAAGTTTAAAAACACATGTGTGTGATCTAATAATAGATGTCCTAGTAGGCTCAACAATAACCAATAGAATATACACTAGTACAACCACATTAGAATTTAATTCTGGTTCAAACTCAACCCCAAAAGCTAAATCATGTGAAGGTTTCCCTCACTTATACACAGTATTTTGGTTATATCAATAGTCAGTGTTAGATCTCTAACACACTCCAGTCATGTTGCTCATGGAGTTAAGAGTAGTTGCCCTCGCTTGTATTATATACACTATACCAGTAAGCAATGCAGAATCTTCAACAAAAGAATACTTACTTCCACTTAAGGCAACAGCATCCTCTATGCGATATCCAACTGATTGATCAAAGTCAGACAGACGAAAAGAATCAACCGTGCTTCCCTCTGTATAGCTGAAAAAAAACAAACATATATCTTTTCAGACAAACAGCACATAAAACCTAAGTCTTCTGAACTTGATGGATTCAAAAAACAAAAACTGGAACATTCTAATAGACTAGTAACCAAGATGTTTTTCCCCTTTCCGTGAATGTTCTATTGTTGCTACGACAATGAATCTAAATACCCAATAAAGAAGCAACGACATGGGAACAAAAGAAATCTAGGTTGGGGAAACTATGCACCAGCATTTCATAAAACGGACAGATTTAGCATTATTAAATCTAACACTAAGAGTAACTGCTAAGAGGAAATATACCATGCATTGGAATTGGGCTGTTGTGAATTGAAGCTCGGCATCCCTCTTGCTGTTCCCTTCTCATCTTCTACACAAACACAGCTCTACTCCACACACACCATCATATTTCAATAATAACCTTGCAACCCAACAAAACTCAAGACCTGAAATTTATGACCAAAACAATTCACAGAATAAAAAACACAGTCTTTGCTTCAGTGGAAGCACACTAGCAAAACGACTCTGAATCAAAAACATTGATAGCAAAAGAAACTCTTCACATGCTTCTTCTGCCCATGAGGGATGGTCAGCAGACTCAACTTCGACGGAGACAAAATTAAAACAACTCAAATCTAGAGAATTTCTGGACTTCCTCAGATAGTAACAGAAAACAAATCTGAAACCGTTGAAGAAAAAAACACTCAACTGTAGTAGCTCAAGCGATTAAAAAATGGGAACAATCCAGTGTGCTCACAAGCTAAACTCACGGAAAACGATAATTTGCAACTGCAAAAAAGTCAAAGCAGGACACTTTGACAAGCAAAAGACTAATTTGACACCAACCTAGCAACCCCTGATGGATGCCCAAACCAATAAAAAAAGAAAATACCAAATCTAATCTGAAGAAGATTAATTGCAAAAAAATAAAAAATAAAGTTTTTTGCTTTCACTGATGCTACCAAATACTGGCAGAGAATGAAGGGAACCCACCTTGAAATTCTGATGATGTGGGTGATGATGATGAATGATGATGGTATCTGTTCAAAGTTTTTTTTGGTGAATAATTATTATTGTTGGATTAAAGTGAAAGGAAGAGGGCTATATGAGAGAGAGAAGAAGGATCGGTCCAATTTTAAGACGTATTGTTGTGTTTCCAATAACTAATATTTTTCATTTTTCCATTTTTATAATGTTTCGGTGCTTTGACATGATTCATCGTTAATTGTATTTTACTGTTCCTGTGTTGGCATCTTCTTGTATTTTCATTAATTTTTGTTTGTTTTGCTAATTGTTTATGTTTATGGTTTTGTCACTGTATCAGAGATACACACTGACACGGTAATTACACAGTGTCTTACGTTATAGGTTCACAGCTATCTTTCACTTTTCATTGTTGCGGCCATGATCCTCTGCTACAAGACACACCTGTTATTGGTGCAGCCTTTTTCATTTACACTTTTAGCTTCTTAAATTTTACTTTTTTATTTGTATCTTCTTCCAAAACTATCTATTTTTAATTTCTGAATTTCAGAAATCTACTTATTCTAAACCCCTTTTTTCATTGGTGTTACTAGCTACATCAAATGAAAAATTGAAAATTTGTACTTTATGAGAACTTTTAACCGTCAAAATTTATTCTTTATACAATTTTTTCTCTCAGATGTTTGTCTAAATTTGTTAAGTCAAGCTTTTTCGTTGGTCATTGGTTAGGTTTACAGAATGTTTCTGAATTAAATTCTCAAAAAGAAAATCATCATTTTATTTGATTAAGAAAATACGTTTTATTTTAATATGTCTTCGTATACCTACCATTTAAGACATGTACGTGTTCAAGAAAATTAAATTTTGTATAACATTTAATTTAATTATATTTGATCTGATTATATTTGATTGAAATAGTCGAGATATTTAGGTGATCAAAGTGACTCATGTGTTTAACTTTTTTTTTTCTAAATTAGGTTAAACCAACCATTTGATCTTTATATTCAATATTTAATGCTTATTTATGAATTAATATGTGAATGACACAATGTAACTTGTTTCTTATACAAAATAGCATTACATTTTTATTGTCAACTTTTGTAACTTTAACGTGACATTAAGTTTGTATTTTTGTAACACTATTGGAAAAGTAAACTTAAAAAAGGAAAAATAAAACAGAAAAAGTAAAAAAAAAATGTCGATAAGTGAAACTTGCTATAATTGTTTAATGAAATATTTACTAAAGTTGTAGTTGAAGTAACTTATGAATAATTTAATTTAGTTGAAAGATACATATTTTATAGTAATTACTATTTTAGTTTTTAATTAATTTCAAACCTTGAGCAATCAATTATTTTAAGGGTTAATTATGTTTTTGGTTCCTGAAAGCAATTTTAGTTTTAGTTTCTCTTCTAAAATTTGTTCTAAATAATCTCCGTCCTTTCAAAATTCATGGAATTATAATTATATAAATATAAAATAACAATTGGATAAATATTAAACAATTACAATAAAAATAATAAAATGTATGGCTTAAAAATAAATTATGAAATTAAAGATCAAATAAAATTTAATAACAACTTATTAAAGTACATAATAAATTATAGACATTCTAATTAATTAATTAATATATATATATATATATATATCCTTATTCCCTTATTCGAATTAAAAAAAATATTAAGTGAATATTATTACTTATCTAATTAAAAAAAAAATACTCTTATCATTTATCATTCTTATTTATCTTTGTTTTAAAATATGGTTAATCTAATCAGTGTCCTAAAAGTATTGTTTAGAATATAATTAACGAGTATTAAATTTTGTATTAAATTTTGTAAAAATATAGATAACTGAAATACTAAATGAATTTTGACTTTAACGATTATTCATGCATGTTTACTTTATGTAGAAAAAAAAATACCAACAAGTGTTATCTATCTATACCTGATAATTCATTTACTACACACAACAATATTTTTTTCGTTAAATAAAATGCATGCCATTGTTTATGTCTAGTTATAATTGATTGTATTTTCTTTTTAATATTTAATTTCGCAAAAAATTTCATGTCATTCTTAATCATAATCACAAATAACAAATTTATTTATTTTCTAACTCTATATTTTTACGGGGCATTTAAATTATAAAAGTTTAAATTTATTCTCATAAAATGTAATTTATATAATTTGTAATATAAGAACAAAAAATGTCATTACAAGAGTTTAATAGTTTCTTTTATCAAATATTTTTCACATCACATATTTATTTTAGTTTAACTTATAACAAATAACTAATTAATTAGTCATAACAACCGTTATTATGATGTGGAAACTAATTAATTAGTCATAACAACCGTTATTATGATGTGGAATAAGATGAAAGACAGTGAGGATAGTTAAAAGATGTAGTTTAGTATTCGTAATGAAAGCTGCGTTGACACATTGAATGTTTGAGGTGGAAATGATTGAAGTGAGGTGTGAGGGAATCGTTTAAACATAATTAACCCAAAGACAGACAAAACAATGGTTGTTTTTCGTTTCAAAGCCGTTTTGTTTTTCAAAACTTAATGCATCTCTCCAAATTTGGTGGCTCTAAGGTGTATAAAAATGTTCATGCAATCATCATCTCTTCACCATTCAATTCCTTAATCACTTCTTCATTAATTAAAACTGACAAAGTTATTTATTATTCCTCCAACAAGAACACAAAAATGGTGGCTGAAATGGGCATGTCCATGAGAGCAGGAAGCTCCAGTTACCTGGAGATGCATCCAGAACGCAAAATCGCTCTTTTCCAAAACCCCTACATCATAGGAATAACTTTCGCCGCAGGCCTAGGTGGTCTTCTATTCGGCTACGATACTGGTGAGTATCATTGTTATACATAAACACTAACGTTACATGTATGAACAAAGAACACTTTCTTACGTTATATGTTGGTGCATGGTTGCATGCATGCATGCATGCAATAAGCAGGTGTGGTGTCAGGTGCTCTTCTGTACATAAAAGAGGATTTTGAGGTGGTGAAGAATAGTAGCTTTCTTCAGGTATCATGTTAAGTACTATTAAATGTTAATGAATATTACATATTTAATTAAGTTTGGGAGATGAAGCATATAAAAATAATGATTTTGTGATGCAGGAAGTGATTGTTGGAATGGCGTTGATTGGTGCAATATTCGGTGCTGCAATTGGTGGTGTGATTAACGATCATCTGGGACGTAAGAGTGCTACTATCATTGCAGACATATGTTTTGGCGCAGGGTCAGTAGTAATGGCTACTGCACCAAATCCTTACGTGATCATAGCGGGTCGTTTTCTGGTGGGGCTGGGTGTTGGTGCTGCCTCTGTCACTGCTCCTGTGTACATTGCAGAAGTATCACCGTCTGAAATAAGAGGAGGATTAGTCAGTGCAAACACTCTTATGATTACTGCTGGACAATTTGTCTCCTATGTCGTTAATTTTGGACTCACCAGGGTACTTCATTGTTTCTTATTATTACTTGGCTTATTACAAATGTTTATGATTAAACTGTTTGTGAAAAATCTAATCCAGGTTCCTGGGACATGGCGTTGGATGCTTGGAGTTGCAAGTTTGCCAGCTGTTCTTCAGTTTGTCCTCATGGCCTTTCTCCCAGAATCCCCTAGATGGCTTTACATGAAGGTAAAAATCCCAGAAATAAAAGAGTTAGAAATCACAAACTTTTTGGTTTTCTTTTCTTACTTACCTGTTCTAACTCTTCAATCCATTTCATGTCTAAACCCTTGCTTTGATTGATGAAATAATTTGAGTTTGATTGTTACAGAACAGGAAAGAGGAAGCAGTTGGTGTGCTCTCTAAGATTTACTCCTCACCCCGGTTGGAGGACGAGATTGCAATTCTGGAAGAACTCCTGGAGCAGGAACGCAAGAGTGAGGTGAAAGTGAAGTACAGTGATATTTTCAAAAAGAAAGAGATTAGATGTGCATTCATTTGTGGGGGTGGACTTCAGGCTTTTCAACAGTTTTCTGCTATCAGCATCATAATGTACTACAGCCCCATAATCATTCAGATGGCTGGCTTCAGATCAAACCAATCAGCTTTGTTCCTCTCCCTCATTGTTTCTGGCATGAATGCAGCAGCCACGATTCTAGGCATCTACCTCATTGACATTGCTGGTCGTAAGGTGCTCGCTCTTGCTAGTTTGTCTGGTATGACTATCTCCTTGGTCGTCCTCTCCACATCTTGCTACCTCATGGGACATGGCAACGCAACTCAAACACTTGGATGGATTGCTATCTTGGGTTTGGTTTTGTATATTCTTTTTTATGCCCCAGGAATGGGTCCAGTGCCATGGACTGTGAATTCAGAGATTTATCCTCAGGAATACAGGGGGTTGTGTGGTGGCATGTCAGCAACTGTCAACTGGATTTGTAGTGTGATAATGTCCACCAGCTTCTTATCTGTGGTTGATGCCATAGGTCTTGGTGAGAGTTTCATGATTCTTTTGGGAGTATCTGTCATTGCAGTTGTTTTTGTGATATTTTGTATGCCTGAGACCAAAGGGTTGACGTTTGAAGAAGTGGCAAACATTTGGAACGAGAGAGTCCATGGGAAGGACAAAAATGTGCAGAAAACGCAACTTTGAGTTCCTAGTTAGTGTACCAATCTATGACAATCAAGCTCATCCTCTCTCTACTTTTAGATGGATCAGTGAAGTTTTTTCTCTATTGAGTGAGTAAGTAAGACGAGGAGAGTGATCCATGTTTTGTGTCCATGAAATTTTAATTCAAAGTCTTGGAAAGATATTTTCATTTGGGTTATTGATGTTGAATATCGTTTTGCTCATTAATTATGAGATCTCTCTGTTATACAATCTCTTTCTGACATTACTCTCAATGGTCATACTTCGCAAATGATCATTTTCGTTTCAGTTCCAGAGGTTTAAACGTTAATCAATGGTAACCTTACAAGAATAGTTACCTTTCAATTAACATTTCTAGCAAAGAAAACATAAAAACGTTAATGCCTTTAAAAAGCATGCTTCTACAACATAAGGGCACTTTTTCTTTTATTTTTATGAGTTGGATTGAAACGTATATTATACAGATACAACACTTATTTTTGTGACTTCTACCCAACAATCTCTGAAGTTTTTTCAGAAGTTCTACAAACATGTACTACGGTATGGCAAAGCCGAGCCAATGTGTTATATTACTACTATTTGATTACTTTTGTAACTTTTTATCCTTGAGAAGCTACTCAGCTACATATACAAGGAGAAGTAAAATGAATAGCAAACATCTAATCACAAAACCACGAAAAAGCAAGAGATAAAATGAAACTGTTTTTCAACCACAACTAACAGTAACAGAGGCATAAGGGCAGGGACTTGGTGGAATTGTGACAGGAGCTATTCCTTCCAGCATAAGCATCACCTTCTTCATTGTTGGCCTGAGAGAGGGATCCTCTTGAAGGCACCAAATAGCTACCATCACAAACCTTTCCAACTTATTTATGTCATTGATAGCCTCATCGTCATTTTCAACCAGAATGTCTATTCTTCCATTCCTATAGCAGTCATAAGCCCAGTCAGTTAAAATGCTTTTCTCATCGATCTCAAACTTATCATCTACATTTCTCCTGCAGCAAATGATCTCCAGAAGCAGCACACCAAAACTGTAGACATCAACCTTGGTTGTGATTGGCGCACTCCTGAACCAGTCTGGTGCAACATACCCTTTTGTTCCTCGAACGTCAGTTTCTGTGCGGCTTTGATTAATCATTAGTAGCTTTGACAACCCAAAATCTGATATTCTTGCATTGTAATGCTCATCAAGAAGTATATTTTGAGGCTTTATGTCACAGTGGATGATCTGGGTGAAGCATTCCTCGTGCAAGTAAACCAGCCCTCTTGATATCCCAAAGGCAATCTGGACTCTTTGGTTCCAGTTAGGCTTGAAATCTCTGAATAGGAAATTTGCCAAACTGCCATTGCTCATGAACTCATACACCAGAATCCGGTTTTCTAGCTCATCACAATATCCAATCAGGCGAACCAAGTTTTTGTGATGAGTTTGGCCAATTACATTCACTTCTGTTTTGAATTCCTTATCGCTGTCTTTGAGCAACTTGTCCAGTTTTTTGACAGCAATAGTAGCCAAATCCGTTTTTCCTTTAAAGACAATTCCACACGACCCCCTTCCCAATTCTTCTCTGAAGTTATCTGTTGCCTGCACAAGCTCTCTAAAGCTGAAACTGCGCAAATTGGTTTCTGCAACAGTATTATTTGTAGAACTTCTCTTGTAGTAGAAGTGGAAGCCAATACATACTGCACTGATCACCATGAGATTCAAAAAGACAGAACCTCCTAGAAGGACTGCTATCACAGTTACCAAAGTGTCTTGATCTTTTTCATTTTCCTTCTCTTCTATGAATGAATTTGAAGGAGTATCTGACACGGCATCATTTTCCCTCAACTTAATGAAAGCAGATGCCTGAACTCGTCCACCCCGTCTTCCATTTGAGAGAGGCAGTTTCTTCTTCCAGCAGCTATCATCTCTAAAAATAGAAACAGCACATAAGCAATCTTGCAAGCAAGAATTCTTGCAGTCTTCTGAGTTGTAATGTAGATACAACTCAAAATCTGATTCAGGCCAATCTGTATTCACCATTTCCTTCATGAAGTACATATCTTCTTGCAAGCTTTGTCCACTTCCTCCACAACCTAGTTCCAAATTCGGTCTACAGCTGCCGTACTCATCAGTTGAATCAAGAAGAGAATAACCTTCGGGGCAAGTGCACTTAGGTCTTTGATCAGCTTCCAGAGTGCAGATACTATTGAATCCACAGACCCCACTACCAGCCGTGATTGCTTTCAAATCCATGCAAATGTCATCTGGCAATGTCTTTATAACTGACCAGCTTGGATTTGAAGCTCCACTTTTGGGGTAACGGGATATGGTGAAAGTTCCATCAAAATTCATGGTTGCTCTATAGTAATAGGAATCAATTGAGAGCATATCATTTTGATTGGTAATATAAACCTTCTCATAGCTCCTCTTCAATACATAAAATCCTGAATTATCAAACATCACTCGGAAACCGCAGTTTGTTGTATTGTTGGGATCATAAGTGTTACTGATATAGTGAGCCTCATAAGTACGGTTTGTAGGCAAATTTATGGGATTAAGTACAGCATTACCATCCGGAAGCAAGCGAAATTGGAACCTTCCTCGTGTGTAGTTGGTCTCTCTCTGGCGTGACGAAAGTGTGCCTTTAACCTCCATGATTTGAGTTGGCACCAAGGTATCAGTTGGATTGCTGAAACTGTCCCACAACATCTGTGAATTCTCATCTACAAGTTGGAAATTGCCTGTGTCATTCATTAGTCCATGGGAAATTGTACCTGATATGAGCTGTGATGTCCATAGCTCACACCCTGTGGGGTTTTCAGCACAAGCCCTCTGCTTTTACTGAGTTCCAGTGTTGAGCCTTTAGGAGCAGGGTTGTCTCCATTTGCATACCAAATGAAAGAGGGATGAGGTATGTTTTGGTATCTTATGGCAACCAGGAAAAGGGAATAACCCTCTGGCTGATGAAATCCGAATGCAAACTCTCCTGATGGAGAAAGCCATTGCGCACCCTCATTACCTGCGATAAGGGTATCACCAATGCTAACATTAGTCTTAGCAGAGGCAAAGGAGTGTGGTAGTTGCAACAAAGGAAGAAGTATAACAGTGGTGAGACAAACAAGAACAATTTTTGCACTCATCTTTGCTTGTGGGTGGAAGCAAAGATGTATTGGAACTGGAATTTCAAGAAATCATGCTATGTTTTTGAAACGCACTTTCAATGAAACGCACTTCTGACTTGTCAGCAGAACAGTGGCATTTGATCAAGTGAGAGAAGACGCGTTATACCGAGTCTCGCTTCGATTTGCACGACACGTTAAAATGACTTTTGAATTTGAAATCATATATTTCGATCATATTAAAAGGCACTTGATTGCTATCTTAGATGTAAATTTACTTTAGATGGTTACATTAGATGGTGATGGCCGTGACATAGACACCAAATTTACTATCAACACGAAAATAAAAGGTTCAATTTACATATATTAAATGCATTTTTCTAATATATCATTTATTATGGACTTAAAAAGTCATGGGAGTTTAACTTATAACACTAATCAACACTATTCATGATTAATAATTGTTACAAAGTAAAAAATATACATTTTCTCATATAAATTGTAAAACTTTTGTAAGATTAACTGGTTCAAGTAAATATATTGTAGAATTTTTATGCAGCATAAACAAAATTATTGTTCATATAACTTCTGAAATAGTCATTGGACGAGTTAGTAAAACACTATGGTAGTTTTGTACAAAATTAAATAAAAAAAAATCAACAGATAATGTCTGTAAAAAGATTAACAATTTTTCGATTATACAATTAACCAATTAGACACCTATGCCATCCCCACTCTAAAATTCACAATCTAGCTTCATAATTAATTATACGGAGATGGTAAAAGTTAGAAAACTATCAAGTAAAATGAATTTTGTAAAAGATAAGAAAACAAAAAAACCAAGTTAATGTAGAAAAGTTATACCAAAAGCCTAACAAAATTCGTCTGACAACTTTGTTAAGTAATTTAACACATCCACACGTATTATATACACTCCAACTCTCGAAAATACGCATTGGAACTCCCAGTAAAACACTAGAACAATATTTCAGCCGCACTCAAGGACAATTTTTTTTCAAAACATAACTTATAAGCAATTTTGTTCAAAAAAAATACATAAAATAATAGTACACAAATTCTCAAATTAGTGCCACAAAAGAGGACATTTTTTTTATATGAGCAAAACTATGCATAGACAGAACTTCACATGCCATACAATATCATAATAAAATTATATCACACTCCTATTTTGCACATTGTTAACTGGAAATTAATGATCACCAATCTTTTATCTGACAACTAAAACATTGATAAACAATAATATCGTTTTAAACGCTCAACGTGCTGTCCGGTTTTGAGCCAAGAACCTTAATGAATAGATAAAACTTAATGATATTTTTTGCATGGACCTTGTGTTGTGCTCGATACGAAACAAAGATTAAGGAAAAACAGCCTCGTTTGTCTCTGCCGGAATGCAAAATGACCCTAAAAGAAAACATAACAATAGGGGATACGTTTCGTCCATATAAGGAAATAAGGGGCCCAAATAAACAATCTAAATTTACATTTTAAGACGTTAAATTAAATTAAAAACCTGCCCATACAGGAAATCCAATTACCATAGTCCTTTTTCCTGCTTCAAAGCAGAGAACCAAAATTGAGACAAGGTACATAAAAATGTCAGCATAGTACTGAAATGCTCACTTGACACCCAAAGTAGGGAATTGCCCAGGATCTTCAATTGATGGAGCTGGAACGTTAGCAGTTGGATAGCCACCATAACCACCTCTTGCACCACGTCCTCGACCACGCCCGCGTCCACGCCCACCTGCGGTATAGAAGCTTTCACCCTCTGGTGGCTTCAGAAACTCGTTGATGCTGACAGACTAGTAGCATGAAATCCAATAAACAAAAATGGAAAAAAAGTCAACAAAATATGTCATATGTGAAAGACAAATATTCTGGGTCATGTACACAAGACTCAAAAGTAATGAAAAAATATATCGCATGTAAACCTGCCAATCTTACAGATAATTACAATGATGAAATGGAAGCGACAACAACCAAACTAGAAGAGTAAAAGGGTGAAAAGATAACTTCTGTTTCCACCCTTAATCCATACAATCAATTGAACAAATATCACAAGCAATAAAATAAAATAAATAAGAACACAAGTACAAGACTTGACCATAAATAACAATTTAAGCCAAATATGAAAAACGTAATTCACCAGTAAAGATAAGGTAAGAGCAACTAAATCGCACCTTCTTGGCTTTCTCTTCCTTCTCAAGAGTGTCTTTGCGCTTATCCTTATCAGATCCCTTCGAAGAAGAAAAATTCCAAGGGTCAAGGATATCGTCAGCTATACAACAAATTAAATATGAATATTACAAACAAAAATAATGGAAACATAAAGTCATAAACCTCACCAGCTTAATAAAGATGTCATCGTTGTCTTTCTTGTTTGACAGCTGCTGCATGGATTCAAAAACTTTGGTATCTACCTTTCTCTCCTCAGTTTTAAGTGCTTGCAAAGCCTTCCTTCTCTCTTCTAGTACTTTCTCATATTCCTCCAGAGTCATTTCCTATCCAAAAGGAAAAATACAATTCAGCCATAAAATTAAAATAAACCAGCGTTAATTAAAGAATTCCTCATACAACCACAAAAATAATTATTTGTTAAAAAATACACATTGACACAATAGCAGATGTAACCCAAAATTGAAAAGGAAAATTATAATTTTATAATTAAGAAAATAATCAAAGTGAGACTTTCTTTTGCGGATGTATAAATATCGAGTGAACAATCACAGATATTTTCAAAACCCAAGGTTAAGATTTAGGTGTGGACAGAAATAACATTACCACAAAAAAACCAAATAAAGAATAAAGCATCCTAAGCAATGAGTGAGAACCCATAGCTTACAGACAAAGCTAAAACTTTATTGGATTATCATTCCTACACTTTGTAACTCACTTTACATCCATGGTCACATGCAAAGTGATGATTTCATATTAAGTAAATTATAATTGAAACAAAAGTGTATACAGATAAAGTCATAAAAAAAATTAACGATATACAAAAGCTGATGAAGAGAAAATCAAAGCACTTGAGACCAAATCGAACACTCACCTTATCCTCAGGCTCTTTTTCTTCAGCCTCATTAGCAGGATTCTCCATGTTTCCATCAGCAGCAACATCATTCTCACCTGAAGGCTTTTCTTCGCCAAAATTCTTAGCAGTTTCATTAACTTCATCAGTTGCCCTAAGTAAAATTCAAAAGAGGAAAAGGAACAAGCATCAATAAAAATCCGTCAAAATAGTATTAAGCAGAAATCATGTAGAAAGGGAAGTGCGGGGTCTCCCTTACTGGGCAAGGTCATCAGTTTGTAGTCCCCAGTTTCCTCTCCCATAACCTTCCCGTTTGAATTCATTTCTGCAAAATAGAACAATCTAACATTAAATACAAGAGCCAAAAGTCAATTCAACAACCCAGAAATATGCTACAAATATCACGGTTACCCGCGTCCAGTCCCACTGCGACGTTCATAGACTCGTCGTGGTTGCCCATCTTCACCAGCTTCCCCATCACCGAAACCTCCACGTCCGCCACGACCACCACGATAAGGACCGCGAGGTCCACCATAGCCAGACCTTTCTGAAGACCTCCCACTCTCTCCATCAAGAGCACCTTGACCAGCATGGGGAGCAAACGAATTCTCATCATTGGAGAAGTCTCTGTTGAAACCACTGCCTCCGCGGCCACGACCACGTCCACTTCCACGTCCACCACCACCACGCCCACCGCGTGAAGAGTCACTCCTTGCCTCCCTCACTATTACAAAAAAAAAGAGGAAAATTAATGAAAAAAATAACCATGAATGAACAACAAATAAACAGGGAGCACGAAGGGATTGAGATAGCGGATAGTAACACAACCAAAACAATATCCTTTAGGGGAGATCATAAATAAGCCATGTTTATTGACTTTGACTTGTTTACTATTGAAAATTTGTATTAAGAAATGAGAAAAAGATTCTCGATAAAAGCTACGATAATAATCAATAATCAACCATAAATATATATTCCATCCATTCAAAGAACTTCAAAGCCCCAGTGTTCCAACAACAACAACGACAAATAATTATCCCGACACAAGGCACCAGCCATTATTTATATCCCAACCCAAATAAAAAGAAAAAACGGCATATTTCAAAAAGAAAATCAAATCAGAGATGCAAATTGAAGGAGTGCATGTAAAAACATCTCAAACAGAAGGAGAATCACGAAAGAATGTGCTAGATTGCACATTCCGATGCAAAAGAAGAAGAAGAAGGGAAGAACACAGACCGGCCTGAGAAGGAGGGGGTGGCTTGGTAGGAAGCTGAGCAGGTTTGTTGGGCTGCGTTTGTGGTTTCTTAGGAGCGGCAGTGACGACCTTGAGCTGCTCCGCCACAATTTGCTGAGATGGGTCCTCTGCGTCATCACCCAACAAATCAAAAGGGTTCATGCTTGCCATTTTCTTCACCGATCCCTCTTTAATCCAGAACCCTAATTATGTGTTACGCCAACTCAATCTCAATCTCAATCTGAAACCTATCTCATTTCATAATCGACAACTCTTCCATCCTAATTTCTCACAGCAGTGGAGTCTAGTAAGAAACAAAACAGAACACAACGGAGAAAAAAGATAAGTAAAACCCTAGCCGCCCTGTGGTAACAAGAGAAGAGTCTCATCCCAAACCCAAATACCCAATTTATTAGGCAATGAAACGCAACGTTCAGTCCTTCATGGGCCTTGTTTCATCTTTCCTCTCTCCTCAACAAAAAAAAAAAATGTTTGTCCTGAGTATTAATGTGCCAAAAATAACTAAGACTTTCTTTTTATTTGAATATTTAATTTCAAAATCTTTACTATTCTAAATTTTTTAGTTTACATATTTAAATTGATTATTTTTTTTCTTATTTATTTGGTCATTTAGAGATGATTAAAAGACTTCTAACCATTTTAAAATTAGTTAATGTACCCACCAAAAACTGTTAAACATTATGATTTGATTTGATTTTGATCCTTTGAAATTTATGATTCCACCCTTCTTCTTTTTGTTCATTTGCTCGTTATAAATGTTACAAATATAAATAAATAATATTATGAACTCCCAAATTCCAATGTTATATTATTGTTCTAAATTGCTTTGGAAAAAAACTTTATTACTTCTGATTGTCTTACTCGAATAGAATTAATTTTTATCAAAAAATACTTGTATTTAATATCAAAAATTATAGTGAATTATATTAATTTCAAGTTTTTTTAACAGTTTTAAATACAAAAATAATGAAACTCTTTCAATATACAAATTAATTTTTTGAAGTATGAATGGGCTGTGGACATGGACTGCTTAACCAGAGTCAAAGGTGAAGCATTTTAAAAATAAAAAACAAAAATAAAAGAAGAAAATGAAAGACGAAGGACGATTTTTATAATTTTAAAAATATTAAGACCTTCTTAACAAAAACTGAGAACTTTGAATTCGAACCAGAAACAGATTTTATAAATCAGTTATTTCTCGATAGCATCAGAGTATTTCTTTCTAAAATATTTTTAAAACATATTTATCCTAATTCAGTGACCAAATTTTAATTTTAATACATTACTTATACTTTAAAACATTATTTGGTGCATTATATATTAATTTTATTTTCCGTAAAAGTTAAGAGAAGATAAAATAATTACGTATTTAAAAAAAAGCAAAAATACTTGCAATTAAAAACAAAAAGAGGATTTTTTTTTTTTAAATCGCACATAGCTAGACATAATTAGATGAAAAGGTAAGGCAAATACTTGATAATTAAACTGAAATTTATAACAGAATATCATCACTAAATATTTAAAATATAAATTTAGTTTACTAAAATTATATATATATATATATAATATTATCTCTACCATTTTTTAAAATATCTTAAATTGTTCTTTAACATTCAAATTCTAATTTCATTATTATTTCTTAAAACTAATCATCTTATTTATTAATCTCGTGAAGTTTTCTTAAAACACCGTTGCCATGTCGTATCAAACAAGTTAAATAATGCGAAAATCATGTCATATCATGGCTAACCGGTTAATTATCGTCGATTCCATCGTAGTTGTTTCTTCTCCCTTTCCAACATCTAGTGAGAACAAAGACTAAAGCTTCATCATCCTATAACACTCGTGCATTTAATAAAATTGGTTTCTCTTACCCATCACAAATTTATTTTATCTCTCTGTGCCCTACAATAGCGTCATTTTATTAGATCAATACAAACAATTTTTCACACTAAAATTACAACCAACCCTCAAACAAATCCTTCGACCAAATATTACATTGGAGACAGTTACTCTCGTAATTGGAATTGTACATGTTACACAATACTCATGGCAGTGTTTTGGAAACAATGAGAAAAAAAAACAACGGTAAGAAAAATAGAAAATAAGGAAAAACATGTAAAAGACTAAATCTATAATACAAACACACTATATTTTTCCCTCTTATTTCCTAGAGTTTGTGTTTTCATTTTTGTATTTTTTTTTTTGCAGTTTGGATTTTGACCTATATCTGGTATCTGGAATATTATCAAGAAGAACAAGAAAGCATGCATACCCCCGGTCGATATGCCCAAGCTGGGGGCAAGCGAGCATATTTTTCCATTCCTGGTTGCTCATCAAAGGGACGCTCCACTAATTTGAGCAATCTGTTGACTTCTCCAAAATCACCTATTTCTGCAGCATCAATAGCAGTCTGACAGAGATAGTTCCTCAGTATATATTTAGGATTCACCCCATCCATGGACCTCTTCCTTTCATCATCCGAAATGCCACTGGTAGACAACTGCAATATCACAAGTAATGATGTTAGGTCACAAAACCACAACAAGTATTTGATCCTGCATAAAATATTGCGGCAACCTATGGCACAAGAAGTTCAACTTCTTGTGGTATCAGCAATTTCGTCGTAGCACCACCCATTCGTTTTTCTTTGGTATAACATTACCCATTGCTTAGTAAAAAGAAAATATTCGGTCATGATGAGAGTCCTAATTAAATAAAATTTTTAGAAGGTATAAACATTAGATGAAAAATACTTCAAAAGCCCAAAAATATGCAAGTCAACTATTAACTGAGACGTTGCTCATTCTTCTGAAATCTGAACGAGAAAGGTTGCAAATGGGTATGCCTCTAGCAAACAGGAGGCTAATAAACATAAATGGACCATCAATTTCGCCCTCTATTCATCCAAGATTCTGTCACTTGGAACCTTTAAATGAGCCAGATAGAGTAAGTAATGTAAAAGTCAATTTATGTGATGCAAGGGGAACAATCCAGAACTCTAGGCATGAGAAAAGAAATTGAAGAAAAAACGGGGATGGTTCTTCAAATGGACGAGTAAGCTAAAAATAGCATAAAGAAGCAAAGAAGAAGAGTTCCAGAGGTTCAACATAATACCTACCAAACCAGAAAACTGACAGTTTAAAAAATGGCGGGATTTACTAAGAAAACTCATGCATATGCAAACCCATAGATAAAGAGAAGTAAACCCACAATCAACGCTCATAATCAGTCAACATGATTCTTTTTACCACAAGTGGATAACTTAACCAAAAGAAAAAACATGAAATAACTGTACCTCGTGTACATATGTTTTCAACCAACTGGTCCATGCTTCTTTACGCTCTTTACCAATATCTAGCAGTACTGACTTTAGTGGGACTAACAGCTCTTCATCTGGAATGCTTGTGTCTGCTTTAATATTTGAAAGTGTACGGAAGAAGTTTGTGTAATCGACTTTGTCAACAGCCATATTGGTAAGAAGTTTATTAATCAGCTGCTTGTTATACTTGGGGAGGCCAAGCTTTTTTGTCATTATGACCTGATAGTCATCCATAAATCTCGTTCCATATCTGAAACACAACAAAATCAGGTGAAACATTCAAAGGCAATTTCAATCCTATTTTCTCCTCTAAGATTGAAAAAAAGGATAGCATAAGTGTTACTACTACCTCTCCATAGCATAGTTAGCCTCTTTTTCATCTATTAAATGAGCAGCTTGTAGTGTTGTTGTGAACTGTGCAATATTCCACAAACCAATATCAGGCTGGTTTGCAAAACAGTATCTTCGACCTGGAAGATCTGTAGTATTTGGGGTAAATTTAGGATCAAAAGCATCCAAAAATCCAAATGGGCCATAATCTATCGTAAGACCCAAAACACTCATATTATCTGTGTTCAGCACACCGTGAGTGAAACCAACCCCCTGCCATCTAGCAATCAAGGAAGCAGTACGCTCAGCAACCTCCACCACCCATGCTGACCAAAAAAAAACCATTAAAAAGAAGGGATACATGGTCAACATTCAGGTTTCGTATATATGATGAAGGCAGCAGTATAATCCAGAAGAGATGAGCTTAACTTGAAGATTCAAAAAATTCATTAGTATGGATGTTAAGTTAAACTGTAACATCTCGTTGCCTTTAAATATGGAATTATTATGTTTAGTATGTAGGCAGGCATAGTTAACTTATTTAGCTAGCATCATGTTTCAACTCCTATGGTTATTTTAGTAATATATTAGGTTGTGAAACTCAGGAATTAGTCAATGAAAAGGATTCAGCCCATGTTTGGTCACGTCTTTCGTTTTTGGGATTTTTTCAAAGCTCCCAAGAAACTGACAACAGAAAAAAAAAAAAAAAGGAATTATTTCACCATAATAAAATCATTTATTTAAACACAGTCTTGTAATTTTTTCCATAATTTTGTCACTCTGCTGTTTATATTGCAGCAGCACGTGAATATAACCTGGCATATGCTCACAATCACCAGGTGCATGCAATTTAAGCAATACCAAATAACGACCCAAAAGTGTTTAGTCAGATCAAACTTCAAAATGAATAACCATGTTCCCTTCATTATAAATCTCAAGGTAAAAAAGTCACTGCCATTAATTCTACAAAAAAAAAAAATAATACCTGCATACTTGTTTGAAGTACGATCTAAAACAGAATGATCTTCATCACCAGTGGAGAAAGATAAGCCTTCACTCTTACTCATGTTTTCAATATGAGGAAAGTGGTGCTTGATAGTATAGTCTGCCAAAACACGAACAAGGCCAAGGTCCTCCTCACCTCTGGAAGCATGTATTTGGTAGGACCCAAAGCGTAGAAAAGATTGGGCGACCCTGCAAACAATTGCACCAGGTTCTTCCTTTGCATTGCCACTGCACGTGCAATATTAACAACTTATTCATGTAATTAATTTTTAAAATGAGCAGGATACAAATTCGCAAACCAAAGTAAAATTCCAGTTATTCAAAACTAAAATTCAGCTTCAACTCCCACAAACCCCACTCCCCCCTTTCTCAGCAACCACTATGCATAGCATATGACACTAGAATTTCAAGAAGTACCAAAAATGCTAAGATACAGAATATTTTCATTATATATAAGTTGTATAGGAGAAAAAAGGAATCATTCTGCCCCAAAGTCTATGAACCTTGGCATTTCAAAATTTAGAACTTGCCAATTTGGTCATCATCTAATTAAGCAGAGGCAGGAATTTTAAATGATCACAACAAATTCGGGACATTTTAACAATAGTATACCATAAAGGCATTAGTGAAAGTTCAGCAAACATACTCGTAGAACATGTCTCGAGTGACCAGCTTTCCAGTGGTCACAAGACAGAGTGCACGAGTTGTCGGTATCCCAAGGTGGTGCATTGCTTCACTGCAAAGGAACTCCCTGATGCTGCTGCGCAGCACCGCAAGGCCATCAGCAAAGCGACTGTAAGGAGTCTTCCCAGCTCCTTTGAGTTGCAGTTCCCACCTTTCAGACTTTGAATTCAGTATCTCCCCTAACGTAATTGCCCTACCATCGCCCAACTGCCCAGCCCACATACCAAATTGATGCCCTCCATAGCACTGAGCATAAGGCAACCTGTACAGAAGAGGGATCAATCACAATCACGCCCATTTGTAGCATTATTGACAGTCCCAAAAACCCACAGACATAGTTACAGCACTCACGCTCCAACTAAAGGCGATGCTCCAGAGAAGAAAAGGGGGAAATCTTGCCTCTCGAATCTGAAACTCAGAAAACAAGAATGGTTAGTCGGTGCACGAGTAAAGCACGCGACTTTTGCCTACAAAAGAGATGGAAACAACAAAATAAATAGCGAGGAAGCCCCAATCGGACTGAAAAAAGTTTTTGGCATGGTAATAATACTCATAAGTAACATAACAACACGAAATTAGAGGTTAAACCCCAGAATACAAGTGCTTGTGCTGCTCAGCCTCTCCATTATGAGCAAAGATTTGGTCCTATATAGTGCAGGTATGTTTGCAATGGAATGGAAATTTTGAAGATCAACCTAACTAAGAAACATAAACACGGAAGGAATGAATGAGTGAGGAAGTAACTGACTCACTCTTTATAGTCCAAATCTAGTAGGTCGGCAACTGGGTGGGAGAAGGCAACAAGTTGAGGGTCTTCTACCTGAGCAGAGGGCGAGACTTTAGTGTAGCAAGCATGCAGCACCTGAAAGGAGAAACATAAAAATTAGGAATTGGAAATGCGGAAACGGAAAGGGAATAGAAAGATGAAGAGACCTCTCGGGGAAAAGAATCGGAGCGGGGATCGGCGGGTAATTCTCTGACGAAGGAATGGTCCCATTTGAGATCTTCAAGGCTCAATCTATGGAGATTGTGATTGCTGAGGCGTTGGGTGACGGATTCGATAGAAGAGTGGTCCATGGAGCGGCATGCAAGCGGAGGGCAGAAATGGAAAATCCTCTTGGTGGCGGTGGCGGTAGCGGCGGTGGGGCGGTGGCGGAGAGAGGGTGGAAAGAGAGATTTGGGAGAGAAGAGGTGGGTGTGGGTGAGTAACAGCGCTCTTCCCATATGCGTGTTGATGATATGATATGATATGGTTTTTCGGGTCAACCGTTCTCGCGCATTCGGTCCGGTAGGGTGTGATGGGATGCGATGCCGTGCCCAAAATCCTAACCCTTTTTTCAATTCAAATTAACATTTCTCCTCTTATTTTCTTCTCCATCACACACCACACGTATACCAATTCAACACTACAAATACACATCACAAAATTATTTTACTTAAATCAATTGCTTCAATACAATTTATTTTTGTATTCTTACACTTTTTTTTTCTTTCATTTTTATTTTAGAAATATGTAGACAACCTTAACAAATTAAATATTAAAAAACATATCTTTATATATAAATATTTTTTTTCCTGAGGTTAAATTTCTTTTACATATTATTACATATATAAAATAATTATTCTGTCTTTCAGCATGGTTATCATTAGCGAAGAGCACGAGTCCACGTACTAATAAAATAAAATGAAAGGTGAAAATAAAGGAAAATAAATAAATAAAAACATAGAATAAGAGATTTTTTTCGTGATAATTATTTATAAGTTTAACAACGCTTTTAGGTTTTCATGTTGGGCAATAATAACTCTTCAAATTTAAATATAAGGATTGTGTTATTTAGATATCATAAATATGAAATTTTAGTTATGTATATTTTAATTTTTTATCTTATTATAATTGTTAACTTTTTAATTATATTATTGATGAATGTCATACATAAATTGTTACTAATACAGGGAAGCATTGAAATCACCCTAGAAATCCAATTGATGCAACCATAACTGTGCATAATTCAAATTAAGATAATTTATTTAACGGATTAAAATTTAACTCAGTTTCAATTATTTGGTAAACAACTTAATTGTCAAATTGAATCTCAAACTGTGGTAAAGTTAATTCAATTCATCCATATTTATTTAATTAACCTACATTTTAATACTTAAAATTGTTTCATCAGAATACTTATGATTGTTATTTCCTAATGAATTTTATTATCATATCCAAATATCAGTAACCACCATCATGATTATACTATTATATTTGTAACAATTGTTGTTAATGTTACAATGTTCCAGATATTATATCATAATAATTATTTTGAAAGTCTTGAGACAACTACCAGTAATATCAATTAATTATAGTTATAATTATTACCCCAATTTTCATTATAACGCCATTATTACTATCATTCTTATATAATTATTATTGTTAACATGATAGCAGAATTTCAAAATAATTATATGTGATTTTTCTGTATTATTGACAGGTATAATTTTCTACACTAACGAATTAATTAGGGGAAGAAAATTGATGAAGCAAACGTACCTCTCTCGTTCCCGAATTCAAAATTATTTTTCACTGGGTTCGAATTGGACCGCGTTTTGTTCCCAATTGTTGTTTTTTGATTGTTAACAGCATTGAGGAACTCGCGTGCTTGAAGAGAAGTTAATCCGTAGGTTTTATAATTTTGACGCTTGAGGCGCGGTATGGAATTTGATCTCTCCTCCGATAGCAGTGGTGGGTTAATTCAAAGTTTTGTTTTTTGTTTTCTAGGGTTTTATTTTTAGGTAGAGTGTGTTGTGTCGTGTCTTTTCTAGGTGGCCACCAAACCCTATCCTACCTTTATCTACTGTGTTTTTGTTTACCCTGTATTGTGTTTCTATAATGACATTGGACTGGATTGAACATTGTTACTTTTTGGAAGGTGAAACTTTGTTATCTGAAACTGCAACTTTTGAATTTCATCTGATATGTTTGACTCAATATTCAGAATAACTGTAACTGCTTTGCTATATGGGTACATAAGGTGTAGGATAGACACTGGCTAGAATGAGTTTGGACCTTAGTTTGAAAATTAGAAATTTGATCTATTTATTTTGAATTGGTAAGTTGACATGTAGGAATTATTGTTGTTACTGACAACAATATATGCATGTGTTAAGCAAGACACCTGAATACCTTCATTTTCTCCTCCCTTCATACTAATCTTATTTTCCATTTCATTCAATGCCATGATTGTGATCTCCACTCTTCATTTAAAAGACTTTTACATGTTGTGTCATTTATGTGTATCTGAAATCCTTCAAGCGAACACATTTATAGTAACTTTGGTATTATCCAAATGTTGGAGAAAGTTATTCTAACTGAGAAGGAGACATGACAATAAAATTTTTTGCAATCACGTACTAGTACAATGTAGTGCACAGTGTTGAATGCAGACATGGTGATATGCTTTACCATTCTAATTTTTCTCAGATATCAGAATGATACGAATGAACATTTCAATTGTGTGATGAATAATGACTGAATGAACATTTTTCTTATTAATTTTCATATTATGAAACAGGAACAGATGATGATCTTCCTCCATCCCATCAACGGAAAAATAGATTTCAATATCCAGATCATGTTGCTGTACCTGGAAATGGAAGATCAGCAATCATAGGCTCTGGTTCATTTCCTAGGATACACAATGACATGGAAACACAAATCCATAACCTTGAACAAGAAGCATACACCTCTGTCCTGCGGGCTTTTAAAGCTCAATCAGACGCAGTCACTTGGGTAATTCTGTCTCGATTCATCGGTTTGTCTTTCTATAAAGTATGATGGATAGTATTGATGATCTGTTCTGTTGTTCCTGTGTACTACAGGAAAAAGAAAGTTTAATTACAGAGCTTAGAAAGGAGCTGAGAGTATCAGATGAAGAACACAGAGAACTTCTATCAAGAGTCAATTCTGATGACATGATTCACAGGATAAGGTCATATTATTTTTTGTCATATTCTACTGAGAAGTTTCTGTATACCATCGAGCAAACTGTGGTTTGCTCTGCATTTCAATGTGGGGTGTAACCAGTTGTGCTGTTAGGGAGTGGAGAAAGGGAAATGGACTCCAATCTGGAACTGTATATACTGCTGAACAAGTTCACAACCACAATACCAGCCCTACCGTTTCGGCATCTCGTAAGAAACAAAAGGCGTCTCAATCTGTGGCTTCATTACCCTTGGGTGCACCATCTCCCACAGTTCGTCGACCTATGCAACCATCATCATCCACATTAAAGCATGGACCTCCATCAGGAACGCAGACCAAAAAGCAAAAAACAGTAAGTAAGCATTTTGGTTTTGGGATATCAAGAAAATGAGTTACACTTCCTCTATGGTCATTGTTTCCCGTTCTCAAACAAAAAAAAAAAAACATTGATTCGGGCATTTCACTGAAGTCCATACAGTTCCCTTCATCAGGAATTACAAGCCGAAGCCAGGTCACGAATCAGGGGAGGTCTTCTGGTGCTTTTGCAGGTAAAGGACCTGCTGAAGGAGCTTCTTATGATCCTTGTATTGGAAGGAAGGTTTGGACAAGGTGGCCGGAAGACAACCACTTCTATGAAGCTGTTATAACTGATTATAATGCTGCTGAGGTGCGTTTGTAGCATACTATAAAAACTGAGGAGCACAGACCTTTTGATATTTCTATTTAAATATTTTGTAGGGACTGCATGCTTTGGTCTATGATATGAATTCTGCAAATGAAACATGGGAATGGGTCAATCTAAAAGAGGTAAAATTCTTGCAATATTAATATTAATTCATGTTCATTATAATAGCATACCATTCATTTAGACCTAGCTTTAGCTTGCCTTTTTCTTTTCTTTGGAAGCAATATTTTTCTCCTGACATGTAAACTTATAGTTTTCGCATATCCTACATTTCCCACGGTGATCACGTGTCTCATAATCTCATTTCTTTGGGGTAGGATGCATGATGAAATAAACATTTCCGTGCCCAAAACTAAAATCTAGTTGGTTTTCCGGTTGAAGGGAATGACATTAGTCACCGTCCTTGGCTATCATGGACCAGCATTGGCATTGGTGAATTCTTCTATTTTCATTTGTTAAAAAAAGTGCTTTCTGTCACAATTTGGCACAAAGAAATAGGAATAAGCTTGGTCTCTTGATTTCTTGATTGCATCCGTTATTTATTACTTTTTTAGTTAATTTTGTGTGCAAAAAATGTATTAGATTTTCTATTATAGTAAGGGATTTTTACTGTCTCTACTTTTCTATTCATTAATTTTTATCATTTAGTATTGAGAGTTTGTGTCGCTGTTGCTAAATATCAACTCAATCAATGATGAATTTCTAGTTACTGTCTAGTATTTATTCAATATGGCAGATATCTCCAGAAGACATTCGTTGGGAGGGTGAACATCCTGAAATGTCTCTATCTCGTAAAGTTGGCCAGCCACCTCCGCGTAGAGGATTGAAGAAGTCTGTGTCTCATGGTGGAGTTGGTGGTGCTGGAAGAGGTAGGGGAGTGACAAAGGTTCAGCCCAAGAAAGATTCGATTTCATCACAAAATGGGAGCAGGAAAAAGCCTACAGATAATATTCGGATACTCCATACAGATGCAGTTATCAAAGAGGTATAAGCACATGCAATACAAATTTCCAAATTTGTTAGTTAGATTTGGCTACTCTGTATGATGCAAATATTTGTCTCCTTAATATTAACTATCGGAATGGAACCAAAACAGGTTGAAAAGGTTTTCACTGCCAATCCTCCTGATCCCATTGAAATGGAGAAAGCAAAGAAAATGCTAAAAGTGGGTGTCATCCATTTTCTCAATTCCAGCTTTATTTTGTCTATTTTTAATTACTACAATAATGATAGCTCTCCTTTTGAAATGTAGGAACATGAACAGGCTCTTATTAATGCAATTGCCATGCTCGGAGATGTGTCTGAGGGAGAAAGTGGTAATAACTAAGTAACTAGAAATTTGTTCATGTATAATTTTTAAGGTTTTCACCACATTCTGTTGTATCCTAATTTTTGGATATTGCTAGTAGACCAACAAAACGGGTTGGGGAGTGGGGTTTTCTTTATGAACTTTTTTGCCACTGCAGTGGTCAAGTTATAAGATGATGAAATACAAGGCTGTGAATACTGCAGTGGGTTCTTTTCTTTGTTTTCTTGCAAGCATATAATTTTATTGATGAAATACCACATGTATTTCGTATTTCCTTATTGACTAACTTATTCCATTTTAGATTATTGATCACAATTGTATTTCATACTTTATGTTCCTTGAACTCTCTTGCTTAAACCAGATGGAGAACCTCCATTTTCGAATCAGAAAAAACTCTGGAAGAAGCATAATCCAGGCGGTGTTAGAGTCCTCGATGGGTCAGATAGCGATAAATTACCAAGACGGACCAGTGTTCCATCTTAGATGTATACGAAGTTGGCAACACCGCATGGCTATCATAACATGCTATGTGTATTATCGTGGATTTCTTTTCTTAACTTTTATGTTAAGCAGTGTACTAGAAATGTTATATTTTTTTTTATAGAAACTAGTGATATGTAGCTGTAACATGTAAATTACAAATCATGAAAACATGGATTTTATGCTTACTCTGTCTATATCCGATTGCTTTGATTTAGAAGGCGGAACAGGGGACACACATCAAGAGTTTAATATGCAGATTTAACAAGTCAGATTATGTACACAAATTAATCCCAATAGAGATGCTAAAATTCACACTCAGCAATCACTTATACGTCTTCACAGTGTTGCAATAAACTTAATGATGAGATCCACCATCTCTGCGTCATAAGCAGGCCCTTCCATTTGGAAATGACCTACACCATCGATTAGATGTGTTTCAACACGTCCTGCTGCAGAATTAAGCTTATTCCTCAGCTGCTTTACGCTTGTGAATCCGTCTTGCGTTCCCATAATGAAGAGTTTTGGTTTCGCGGACTGTAGGATGGTTTTGTGGTGTCGTCCAAAAAGGATTGAGGCAGTGATTCCGAATGGGTAACCTATGCTTACATAGCCAACGACTTTTTCAATCTGATCAACGGCAGACCCTGCTATAGGTGCACCTGTAATAAAAGAAACAACTTAAACATATGCCAATTCTTTCAGACTTTAACTTGTTGTGCTGCTAATTTCTACATCACCTTCTGCAGTTTGTGAAATCTGTCATACAGATAAAAAGCATGTGGATTACCACCACAAGTCTAACCTAGCAGCTCATATGTAAACACAAGCACGTATCCTATTTAGTTTCTCATTTCAACACTTACACGGAAAGCAACTTCAGAAATGGGTCTACATCTGAACCAGGAACCAAAAACATACTTTCAACAGGGTTAGAACCTGAGCAGATAAAGCTGCGACTGAAGTTTTGAGATCACAGACCCTCAACACAAACAGCAAACACTTTGAATACCCAAATCCACACAGTTCAGAGATTATAAAGAAAGAAGGTAATCTGTACTAAAGGCAGCAACTTTTTTCCCACACTGAAATTTAGTGGTAGGTGGAAGATGTGTTTGTGAGAGAGCGGATCAGGATGAGAAAATTGAAAAGGGGGGAGGGTGATGAATTTGACAGATCTGATCTGAGAGATGGGAAACGATACCTGCGGAAGAACCGACCAACAGAATCCTGGGAAGAGAGAGAGTGTTGGAGAGCCAGTTGCAGACAGCAACGACATCCTTAACTTCAGCGAAACCAGTGAGAGAAGGTCTGCCGGTGGATTTGCCGACACCTCTCATGTCAAAGGTGGCAGAGGTGTAACCATTGAGAGCCAACCCAGAAGCGATTCCTCTGAGGAGACCCTGGGAACCGCCCAAAATGGAATATGGGTGCACCAAAACGATCCCCAAATTGCCGTTTCCTTGTGTTCGTGGCTTGAACACCCTCGTACGGAGCTTCACTCCGTCGCTGCTTTCCACCGTGAACGACTCCAGCGAGTAGTTGTTGTCTGACATCACAGCCACAGCAATGAAGATGAAAAATGAGTTCAAATCAATAGCGTTTCCTATCGAATACAAATATGAATCAATGTTATTAATCACACTCTCACCAAGAAAAATAAAGTTCAAAATTTAGAAAATGTGTTACAGATTGATTTTTAGTTTATATATAAAAAATTATTTTGATTTCTTGAAAAGTTAACTTCTTTTTATTTTCTTTTTTTAAGAGTATTTGGAGACGACGCATATCTTTTACAATTTAATTTAGAACTAAGTTGATATTAATTTGTAAAAGAATTATTCTTTTTAAATAATTATATTTCTCTTTTATTTTATTTTTTTCTTAAAAGTATGTTATAGGAAGGGAAAACAAATCGGTAGTTGGATGGTTAGTTGGAAGTTGGATGAATGGATGGCTTGGCCACAGTGGGCTGGGCCAACCAATTCTTACACAATATTTATTAGTTATTTTTATTTCAACCTAGTTTGTAATTTAAAATATTTGTTAATATCAATAAGAATATTTATTTATTCTTCAGTCCACATAAAAACTTCCAAATTACACTGTTTAAAATAAATATCGTAAATTTACAGTGGACCGTCAGCCAAATAATCAGAAAATTGTACCACAATTATATATATACAAATTAGCGATAATATTGTATAATTAATTCTTAAAATATAAATAATATTTTTAATTTTATTATTTTGAACATTCGTAAAAATTTCTAGTTGTGAGAATATTATTTAACGATGCATGGAAAATATTTAATTTAACTAAGTTTTAAGTCTTTGATAAAATTGAATATTTTCAATTGAATCTTTATTAAAAAAAAATCATGGAGTGCTAAAAAAAGTTACATTTTTACTTTTTATTTTTTTTTAACTTGGTTAGTGATTGTTATTTTTGTATCTATATCTTGTTATGTAGGGTTGAAAAATATAAATAAACGTGTGATGAAAGTGAAAACAATACGGTGTTAGGATATTGCGGAACAACTATAGGGTTGAATAACACTTTAAACATTAGATGAGATTGAAAACCAAAACTTCTTGAATAGGATAAACAAAAATGAAAAGGAAATCAAAACAAAAATGTACTGCATGAGTAAACAAAAATAAAGAAAAACAAAATGAAAACTTAAATACGATGTTGGAAGACATGTTTTCTGGCTCATTTGATTGGTCATACATGTTTAAAACTCTGACATTTACATTACCCAAAATATTAGTACAATGGGACAAAGTTTGTGTTTTACAAGGATTATTTATTAATTTATTGATAATAATCTATTTATAAAATATCAAAGTTATATTATATGTATAATATTTTCGGGTAGGTATCGTTGCGAAAACGACCTTATATAACATAAGAGGACTAATTCAACCCAATAGACATGTAACAATAAAAGATAGGTGACTTGGTGAATTGGATTATAAATGAATAGAATAAAATTAAAATAATATGATTTGATTCAACCCTTTTTAGGTTTATTTAGTTTTTTCCGATATAAATTTACACTATCAGGGGGGCTTTTTCTTTTTACACTCTCATAATTTCTAATTATCTTTCAAGTTTTTTAAAATCATCATTTTATCTTTTATTGGAGTTTTAAAACAATGATTTTACTTTTCATTCGGTGCAGATTACCTATTTTAAATTTTTAAAACATAATTTTCATAATACTTAATCATGGTTTTAGTTCCTAACTGTACATGTAAAACTAAAAATTATCACTATTTCAAATTTGATATATTTTGGTCTTATATTTAAAAAATAATAATCATAATCTTTTTAATTTAATTGTACTGAATTTTTCTTGACATGTAAGTTATAGAATAATATTTAAGTTGTTTGTACTTCCAACTTCAATGTTAACGTGTGATACTCTTTAATAAATCTCAAAAAATTAAAGTTATTGTATTCATTAATTTTTAAAGTTTTAAATCAAAATGTATAAAAATTTAAAAAATATTCGAATATAATATTAGAAATTCAACAATATTGAATTTACAATATTTCTATTTTTACTTTAGTTCAGTTAATACTAAATGTGATTTTATATAATTTTCTATTTTCTATTTTCTTCAAATTTTGAATTCAAGAATAAAATCATGGTGGAGTTGTGATTTGAAACCTTCAATTCCTTATTAGTCTTCATCTGAGACAGACTTTATGTGAGAACACTTAGCATCTTAACTAAAAAAAAAGTTTGGTAGCTTTTGCAATATATTTAACTTATAAAGGGATTTTAGACATATATCGGATATTTTGTTCATTTCTGGGTTCCAATAAAAAAAATTATAAAATAATATCCGTATATTACTTGATGATCTCGAGGAAGTTGTGTTATAATATTTTTTATTTTCCAGAGATGTTTAAATATAAGTATTTTGAATAATAAAAACATATAAATGGATGTTGTAGAGCGTGATATGAAAGGAGCAAACGAAAGGGACGTGATGTAAATTCCAACATTTGCAATCGGACAATTGATAGAAATATTAAATAACAATATGGTCCCTAACGGCGGTCCCCTTGTTACCGTACTCGCCCGCCAATTAACAAGCCTCATCCATTGTTTGATTCATCGTTTTTATTCGACCATAGCTCATTACTTGCATAATTCATCTTCGGATACTTATAATTAAGAAACAACTTCAAATTAAGCTTAAACTAACACCACATTAATTTATATTCTTCACCACATCCGTATCCATTCCTGTGACGTAACTATTTTGTTTGTACGATAATACAAAACCCTCAAGTTTTCATGTAATCAATCACGACATCTTGCATTTCGACAAATGTTACAATCACTTGATTTTTTTGATTAATAATAACATGGAATCCAAATCCCAGGAAGATATATTCTCACCAAAAAGGTGACACGAAGCAAATATTGTTTTTTTTTTTTTCTTTTTCTCATGTGTGTGTATGAAGCAGCTATAAAGAAAGCATTACAATGGAAGGAACATACGTGAAAAGCAAACAACAACGTAAATTGCGATGGAATACGAGGTTGTGAGTGTGTTGGTGGTGTTGGCCATGGTGGTGTTGGCCATGGTGGTGAGGACGAAGGTTATGGACGGAAGGCACCGGCTTCCACCAGGACCAAGATGTTGGCCAGTGGTTGGTAACATGTTCCAACTGGGGTGGTCACCACACGAGTCCTTTGCAAAACTGGCTCATAAACACGGTCCGATCATGAGGCTCTGGCTAGGGTCGATGTGCACGGTGGTTATCTCGTCGAGCGAGGTGGCTCGTGAGATGTTCAAAAACCATGACGTGGCTCTTGCAGGGAGGAAGATTTACGAGGCCATGAGAGGGGAACATGGCAGCGAGGGTTCTCTCGTAACTTCTCAGTACGACTCGCACTGGCGCATGCTGAGACGCTTGTGCACCTCTGAGTTCTTCGTCACGAGTCGCTTAGATGCGATGCGGGGTGTGCGTGCAAAATGTGTACACCGCATGTTGGATTTGATCGAGGAAGCTGGTGAAGGTGGCACACGTGCGGTTGATGTTGGGAGGTTTGTTTTCTTGATGGATTTTAACCTTATTGGGAACCTCGTATTCTCGGAGGACTTGTTGGAGTCTGAAACGGAGAGAGGGGATAGGTTTTATTACCATGCACTTAAGGTTATGGAGTATGCTGGGAAGCCAAACATGGCGGATTTCTTGCCATTTCTCAAGTGGCTTGATCCTCAGGGTATAAGGAGGAAGACACAGTTCCACGTAAACCAGGCCTTTGACATTGCAGGATCCTTCATCAATGAAAGGATGGAAAAGGGTCGTGATGGATCCAAGGAAAGCAAAGATTACTTGGATGTTTTGTTGGCCTTTCGTGGGGATTGTTCCGCTGAGCCCTATACCTTTTCTTCAAGAACTATTAACGTTATAATCTTTGTGAGTCCCTCTCTACTGGGTTTTGCTTCCTGTAAACTACTGTTTGGAGGTACAATACTAAATAAAGTACATGGTTGCAGGAAATGTTCACTGCAGGGACAGACACGACAACGAGCACAATCGAATGGGCGATGGCAGAGCTTGTGCAGAACCCAAGAACGCTAAAGAAAGTGCAGATGGAGTTGAGGAAGAAAATAGGGCCCGGTAGGAAGATGGAGGAAAAGGACATGGAGGATCTTCCCTACCTGCAAGCAGTGATAAAGGAGACACTGAGACTTCACCCACCTCTTCCTCTTATGGTTCCTCATATGGCTATGGAGTCTTGCAACATGCTTGGCTACGATATTCCCAAAGAGTCACAGATTTTGGTGAATGTTTGGGCAATAGGGAGGGACTGGAAAGTGTGGGATGCTCCGTTGTTGTTCTGGCCTGAAAGATTTCTGGAGCCAAACACGGTGGTGGATTACAAAGGACGTCATTTTGAGTTTATACCCTTTGGTTCGGGTCGAAGAATGTGCCCAGCCATGCCACTCGCATCTCGTGTGCTTACCTTGGCATTGGGCTCCCTCTTGCATTCCTTTGATTGGGTTTTGCCAGATGGCCTCAAACCAGAGGAGATGGACATGACTGAGGGAATGGGAATCTCGCTAAGGAAAGCCATTCCTTTGAAAGTCATACCAGTGCCTTATAGAGGAGCTACTACAGCAAATGAATAACGATGTTATGACACCAGAGCCATGTGCAAATGATTTACCTTGCACAGCTTTATGGTCTGCAAACAGTAGTTATGTAAGATTGTCAAAAAAAATGGTTTGATTGGTGTTATAACGTTTGATCGGATGTCATCTTTTTAAGATGTTATGTATAACGTTGCATCAACCACACATCATTCGAGGTATTCTTTTGACATAGGCTTGGGTGCTCAACAATATACAAAAATACTAAAGAAACTGAACCAGTGTTCGCCGTTTGTTAGTGTGTGATTTAACCTTTTAGATGCTTCCCAGGTCATTATTCTTTACATTTTAAACTACTCAAATTCGAGGGAATGGGCAAAAGCTTTTTTGCAAAGTTCACCAACACATCAACATGGATTAAAGATTAATTGATTATTTTAATAAATCCATCTTAACAATTTGTACCTGCACAACGCTGCCTGCAGAGTACTAATACTGGTAAAATCCGTTTTGGATAAACGTAAAGACTGACGATTAGAGCATAACCATTTGAAAACCAAACACAAACGGCTGGATCTATTATGTTACCCTTTTCACCAAAATAATATAATGTTGCAGATGAAATATAGACACAAAAGGAAGGTAACAATACGTCCAGCCTTCAAAATGCATGGCATCATGGACCTGCAAATATTTACATTCTCTCTATATATAACTAAAAGGTCAGCTTGGCGAGCTGAACAAAACATTCATGTAAATTTGAAGTTGTTCAGACCTAATATGCCATTTCTCAATGAAGTTTACGCTTACACCTACGAATAGCCCCTTCTCTGGAAGCCTTTTCTTCGTCACATTCAGGAGTTTCTTCTACAACACTTTCTTCCTGCACAACCAGTCCTCGATTCCGCGATAGCTTCCTGATAGGTGTTAAAGCCAAAGTAGGTTGGGAATCGTCCACACCCATCCTTTCCTGAGGGTCAGCAAGGGTAGCACATTGAACCCGATGTGGCATCAACTCTTCCCCTTCCGGCACAACATCTTTCATAAGCTGTAAACAACGTTGGAAGACTTATATAGAGACTTGTAATTTAATGTCCAGGCCTTTAAATGAAAAACTCATTTGAACTATAGCAATATTTGCCAACAGGATATAATTCAACAGTTCATAATACCAACAACGTACATATACTTTTAATTAACTGTCTGCAATATCAATTTATGTTGTATCATACTGTCAGGATTAAAAACCCGCTTGATATCATTAACACTTTTCCTTTTAAACAATGATGTTGTGACTCTAAATGATTGCAACCCCATAAAAACGTCAATCATATCCTCCACCTCTTACTTTACATTCATATACCTATCCATACCTTCCAATCTTGGTAATCATATCTGAATACAAAATGACCATAAGAAACTTCTTTTGATGATACTAAATTAGCAGCTGGGGCATTTTTAGGAGCTGAAAAAGAAGACAGCGTAAGCACCCCTGGTACAAAAAAGAGATACTAAACAAGTAAGAAATTGATTGAGGTGGAAACACATCTTACAAACATAGTGGCAACGATTTTCATCGAGACTGATCTCAGCACGACCATCTTTTACAAGGAATGACAGAGAAAATAAATTTTCCACGGTCTGAGAAAAAGACTTTCTGTTGATAATTAAATTTTCAAGTCGGACACGTTTTGTCTTCCTCAAGATGTCAAACATCGTTGCCATGTTTTTGTCAGTATCAGTTTTTCCCACCGCACCAGCCTCATCAAGCTGCTCGAAACAAACAGCAATGCATTAATACCAGCGCACTCACAAACATAAAACACATAGATAAATCAATCTGTGTCACGACAGCCAAAGAATGTCACCAAACACTGAACTAAAAGTGTCCATTAGTCCTATAGTCAAAACAAGTACTAACGACATTGTCAAACACTTTCGTAGGAATGGCTTAGGAATTTGAAAAGGAAAGTGACCTGTTCGGGTCTAGTAGTTACGAGTGCGCGAGGATCACGTTGTTTGCGCACTCCGATTCTTCGTTTCTTGATTTCGTTGTCCATAGGTCCAAGCCTGTAAAAAAGCAGAATAATAACAGTAAGAAAGCATTACAGAATCGTGAAAGGAATAGAGAAGAGGAACTGACATGGTAGAAGAGCCATGAACGGAGAGGAACATTGGGGACACCGCAAGGCCAAGTTTCTGCCAATCGATTGAATCTTGGCCTTGACCTTGGCCATAGCGTATGAGCAAAGAGGAAACAAATTGTGAAGGAGTGACACCCTCGTTCGCCAAAGTCCTAACAGATCCTAACAGAGTGCGCGTCAGATCCAAGAGTGCCTCTGCATCTGCAACCTGCTCTCTGGGCTTCTCAACTGCAAAAATTCCATTTCAACCAAACCAATCACTGAAAGGTTAAACCACACGTCCAGCAGAGGAACTAGTGTTACGACAACGAGAACGAGACCGAGAACAAAACAAAGTTACTAGTACAGCTACCTACCTTGGTCGTGTAACTTGTCGAACTCGTCCAAAATGTTGTCGAAGTTGTCGGACTCAGTGTTCATCAAATCATCTTTTTTCTCTGTTAGGTTTGTTTAGGGTTAGCTAATTAGGGATAAAAATTGAATTTTGCGTTGTATATAAATTGAAGAGTGAGTGGTAACGTTACCTACCGCTGATGAGAGTCTTGAGTTTGAGGAACTGGGAGCGTATGACCCTGCGAGTGGCGGGGTTCTGCTCGCTCGCCGCTTTATTGTTGGCACCTCCCTCGCCGTCGGCATCCACTTCGGCATCGGCATTGCCTCTGCGCGAACGTTTCATTCTGTGAAACTCCAAAACCCTAATTTTGGAAGGAAAGGGGTTTGCTTGAAATTTGAACCAATTTTAGAAGTAGTATCTTGGAAACCCCTTTTAGGATTTGAATTTTGATGAGTGGGGAAATTTCAACCGCGGTTCACTTTCCCGCTTCGGTCAAAATTACTTTCTCTCTCCTCAAGAAGAATTCAATTGATTATAAACTTTCCTTAAAAATTTAATTTTACTAATTATATTTAAACTTTCTTAAAATTATGACTAAAACTAAACTTTCTTTATTATTATTTTTCAATTAAATCTTAGTTTTTATTGATACGATATCAAGACATTTTTGTTAAATGTGTATAAATGGTGTTAGTGTCGTTTACATATGACATGTGCAACACAATGTTAACGTCAGGTTGTACAAATCTTACATACCTAATTAAATTGTTTTAACAAGAATTCAGATTTAATTTAAAAAGAATATAAAAACTAAATTGAATAATTTGAAGGAAAGAAAATATTTTAGCCTAAAATTATAAGTATATATTTTCTTTCTCTTTGAAAATATTGCACCGGCACTTTTATATATATATATATATATATATTATATACACTCATTTAATTATTTAAAAAAATATTACAAAGTGAATTCATTATGTAGCTAATTACCACATAACTAGTTAGGTTTATTTTATAAGTAGTTAAAAATAAACTTTGTATGCAAAGTGAATTGAAACTATTTGATAAAAACACCGAAGAGTCTCAAACCCTTTTCGGTGTTTTCATCTTTGGTCTCTTCATCTTCCTCACTGCAAATCATGTCTCCAAAACCTCTCTCCTCTGAATTATAGATTACATCAATCAATCCAAAAGCTTCTCTTCCCTCTCCCGTTCTGCAATCCACAGGTTCACACATGAAAAACGCAATGGTATCCTTAGCCTTCAGTTTTTTGTCCTTCACAAACCGATTCCACCCTCTTGTGAACACGTAACTCTGGCTGCTCTTCCAGTAGCAGTATCGGAATTTCCACAATCTCATGAGCCTGTCATAAAACGCAACCTCAACGTCAACAACACTCCCATTTTCTTCATGCGATTCTGCACCACCGTCACACACGTTAGGAAAATAGGTGACTGCATGTTTTTTCGGGATGACAAGCCTGTTGAGCTTCCCCACGTCGCTTGGTGTCAACTCCTTCTGAAAAAGCTGGGTGCAGCAAAGCTGCTCCGTGCCGTGACCCTTCAAAGTTACGTGCTTCGGAACACCACCTTGTTGGGTTTCACGAGTTCTCAGAAATGTGGCAAAGTGTGATGGGTAGGTGCCATCTCTGATCATGCTCAGCATTCTTGCTGTGCTGTAATGGCTCTGAAACTGAGGCTCCTGCACCGTTTGATCGTTCCATGGAAAGTTTCTGTGGCTGTCTCCGCTTCTGAGTTTTATGCTGGCGCTGTCATAAGCCATTGCAGCCTCTCTTTCGGATTTGAAAGTCCCCAACCAGATTCTCTGGTGGTTTGCATATATCTGTGCACCCCAGTTCCCGTTTTGTTGAGGCACCACGCCTTTGAACTTCTGAACCAACGCCCCTGCTGCGTTATTGTCTTCTTGCATGGCGCCAAATGCTGCAGCAAAATTGATCTCGCTGCAATCTGAATAACCTTCCCTGTTTCTGTTCGTCATCACAGGGTTGAGATCATGCTTGAATCTTCTCCATCTTCCACGAAAGATATAGATAAAAACACCTTTTACATTGTTTATTTTTTATCTCTGAATTTGAAAGGGGTTGAGAATCCAACAGCTAATGGAAGAGACGCAAATCGTTAATTAACAGAAAGAAAATGGTGAGAAGACGATAGACACTTTGTTTCTCAGTTTCTTGATTCCTATAATTGTGATGTTAATTCTGTTGTACGAAGATGGCAACTGTGGAACTAACTAAATTTGGTGGTAGTAACAGCGCAGTTGGAAAACGGAACAAGATAGTTCAAACAATATTTGAAGTTGTGGCGAAGCAAATCTGAAGTGGCCTTGCCTTAATTTAGAAAAACCAGTAATCTATTATTTACCTCATTACCATCTAGTTTTGCACAATATGGTTGAAAAATGTATCTTAAACATTTCATGCTTCCTTAGTTGTCTTGTCGGAGCATTGCAAATTAGCCTAACATGTACGAATATCTAAAAACCATTCAAAATCACTAGCTAGCTGGTCAATGAACAAAACAGTAAAACATGGTAATGGTTAATAAATGACTTTTAAAATCTTTTTAAAACTCGTATACTTTCAATTCCTCCTGATCCTTCATGAGTTGACATTTTCTTTTTGTTTTTTCTATATTAGGTGTGAACTGTAAGTTCAAAAAAATATATGTTCTTTTCTGGTAATTGAAATGAAAATAGTTTGACGCCTATTTTTGAAATGGTCACTTCTGGTCTATTTCTAATAATAGATGCCACTGTGACCTCCTTAAAATTAGTATTAATTTTATATTTTCATCTTTTTATTCAGGAAATTATATGTAACTCCTTCATTTCATTGTTTTTAAAAATACTGTGTGTGTGTGTGTATATCTCTAATATACAAATAAGGAACGTATTTTTCTATACCAATATAAATGACTGTTAATAATTTGAGTGTGCAGTGCAGTACTGATATTTCTCTGTTCACAATCCAAGTCTAAACAGTATCTTTGAAAAACTCAATTATACACCAATTATGTGAGATTTTATTGATTTGTCATGCTCTTTTCCTTGTATTTTTTTTTTTTCCACAGAATGGTTTGTGTTCAAACCAAGCAAAGTGATGTCAACTTTACATTCTGCATTGTAGGTGATGAGTTCACTAAACTGTTACTTACATGACCACACAGGTTAACAAAGATGATGAATAAGATAATACGAGATTTCATTTCGTAACATGATTCGGAACTCTGCTGTTGTAGGTAAGTCCAATTCAAGCAATTAATCAGCTTGTGGACAGATATTGAAAGTGGAATAACCATTTCATCAACTGTCAACAACTCTTAACAGAACCACAAAAACTAGAGATTTGCTTGCTTGCATGCAATTTACGAAGGTAGATTCACATTTCATCATAAGAAAATCACACATCACTTACTATGTCAAACTGAATGGTTGAGATGATGAATGAAATTTGCAATACATAATTGAGAAGTTCAAAAACAATATGTGATGGTCATTCATCAGAGATTCATCATAGAGATACAACAACTAGAATCAATAAAGTTCAATAAAGTTCATGTATTCACACCACTTCCAATCTAAAACCTTAATTATACAATCAGTTCATAGACTAATACTGAGACTTAGATTTATGCTTAGATTTCTGACTATATTTACTGCTTGAATAATTGAAAAATGAAATGGAAGTGAAGGTACCAGAAATTGAATGAAAATAAAAATGTTGAAAAGGACGAAAAGACGTCAGATTCAGTGTTATAGGTGGAAAAGAAACGGCAGGTCCCTACATACACTGTTAGTATTTTATGGCTGAAGTGACCAGTTTGTGGCACAGAGTCGTCCATTTTAGAGTTTAAGATTTCTTTCCTTCCCTTTTCAGTGTTCACCACTATTCTCATCCAAATTGTCACTTTCTCTCCTCTTATCAACTCCAATCATTTAAGATTTCCGTATTTTTGGCTCAGCTACGTCAATAATAAAACCTTACTTTGAAACTGATATCTCTCACACCCTCTATATATTGCATGCTATAATCCAACTATACGATCAACAAACCCTCTTCTTCACCCTTTCAACATTTTCTTCATCTTCATATTTCTTCTCTTCTTCGCTTTGTAAGTCTTTTCCTTTCCCAATCAGTTAACTTCTCCTCTTGGCTAGCTATTGCCAAGAATGGCCTCTTCTTTCTCTGCCAACTCCACCAATATTGCCACAAACAAGGTACCACAATAATATTCATACAATTATTTCTACACATTCATTTCGAAACATGTATTGAACAGCTCCACTCATATTTAACACGTCTAAAAGTACAGGGTGTCTAACGTGTCAAATAATTCAACGCTGATTCCAAAAATTTTGAATTACACTGTCCACATAGATCCACTTTTGACTTCAAAACCTGTAATAGACATGGTGAAAAATAACTGATTGTATTTGTATGTACGACGCATTGATTCTAAGTACATGCACTATAAAATCGTTGATCTTTAATGGGAAAAAATGGAAAATTAATTGTCTTTTACTTTTGTATATGATATTTGCTTGAAATAGGTAATAGAAGGAGATAGCAGCTACAGAGAGGAATCTGTCATGGAGAGAAGTAGCAGAGCGGATGAAAAGAAAATAGGAGGAGCGAAAGTCGCAAGCCTCTTGCTAGGTACTGAACAAATGATCGATTAATTCATTTCTCAATTTTCAAGAAATAATTTCAAATATAACTTTTACAGTTGTTAGTAGAAGGGTCGATAAATCCATTGTATATGATAATCCGTGATTGAATGCACTTTTGGTTTGTTGTCAGTGAATCAAGCACTAGCTACACTAGCCTTCTTTGGAGTGGGAGTGAACTTGGTTCTGTTCCTAACCAGAGTTCTTGGACAAGACAATGTGAGTGCTGCTAATAATGTCAGCAAGTGGATAGGAACTGTTTACATGTTCTCATTGATCGGAGCATTTCTGAGTGATTCATACTGGGGACGATACTTAACCTGCACGGTGTTTCAGCTTGTTTTCGTTCTGGTATTTTACTCTTGGTCTTTTATTTTGACATTTTTATAAACAACGCTATCAACTCTTCTAGCATATCTGAAAATTTGAATTTTAACAGGGTTTAGCACTGTCCTCGTTGTCCTCTTGGCGTTTCTTGATCAACCCAGCTGGTTGTGGCGATGGCAATACTCCTTGTAAACCTTCATCAATTGGTGACGACATTTTCTACTTGTCGATATATCTAGTAGCATTTGGTTATGGGGGGCACCAACCCACCTTAGCAACGTTTGGTGCGGACCAATATGATGAGAAAAATCCAAAAGAGAGAAGTGCAAAAGTAGCTTTCTTCTGCTACTTTTACTTTGCCCTCAATGTTGGTTCTTTGTTTTCCAACACTGTACTGGTCTACTACGAGGATACAGGGAAGTGGACAATGGGTTTCTTGGTATCATTGGTCTCCGCTGTCATAGCCTTTTTGGCTTTCTTGCTCGGAACTCCGAGATATAGGTATGTAAAGCCATGCGGAAACCCAGTGGTGAGGGTTGCTCAGGTATTTTCTGCTGTTGTTAGGAAATGGAAGGTTGCTCCAGCAAAAGCAGAAGAACTTTTTGAGGTCGAAGGATCACAATCTGCTATAAAAGGCAGCAGAAAGATTCGGCACACAGATGATTTTGAGTAAGTATTCAGATTTAACAACAAATTGTATGATTACAAATGATTGTTTTCTTTTGTAAAAAGTAACATTTGAACACCAAACCAAGAACTCAACTCTACAGTCTTTCTGCAGAAGTATTGTTTTCCAGAAACATCAACTCATTAGAAATTACTCTTACCACAAAAATGTATACTGGTTTGTACTTGTTTCATCTGGGGTTGCTTGATTTTTCTATAAAAGATGGAAGAAAACGTAAAGATTGATTTTTTAATACCCGGCTGCATTGGATTAGCACGCCTACTTGATAAACATGATTATGAATAACTGAAACTTATATCTGTGATTTGTTCTTTAAATTGGGTAGATTCATGGACAAGGCAGCGACAATCAAAGAGAGCGAGGAGCAGAGTTCAAAGAATCCATGGCGGCTTTGCACTGTGACACAAGTGGAGGAAGCAAAATGCGTGTTGAGAATGCTACCGGTTTGGCTATGTACCATCATTTACTCAGTAGTGTTTACACAAATGGCTTCTCTTTTTGTTGAGCAAGGGGATGTGATGGACTCGTACATAGGAAGTTTTCATTTGCCAGCAGCGAGCATGTCTGCGTTTGACATCTGCAGTGTCCTTGTATGCACTGGAATCTATCGCCAAATCCTTGTTCCATTAGCAGGAAAACTAAGTGGTAATCCAAAGGGACTGAGTGAGCTTCAAAGAATGGGAATTGGCCTGATCATTGGTATGTTTGCAATGGTTGCATCTGGTGCCACAGAGATTGCAAGACTCAGAAGAATTATTCATGGCCAGAAGACTAGTTCCCTGAGCATATTTTGGCAGATCCCACAGTATGTTCTGGTTGGTGCTTCAGAAGTTTTTATGTATGTTGGTCAATTGGAGTTCTTCAATGGACAAGCCCCTGATGGCATAAAAAGCTTTGGGAGCTCACTTTGCATGGCTTCAATTTCTCTTGGAAACTATGTAAGCAGCATGCTGGTGAACATGGTGATGATAATAACAGCAAGGGGCCAAAACAAAGGTTGGATTCCTGAGAACTTGAACACAGGGCACATGGACAGGTTCTTCTTTCTGCTTGCAGGGTTAGCTGCTTTTGACTTTGTGCTATACTTGTTGTGTGCAAAGTGGTACAAGAACATCAATGTTGAAGATGGTGACATGGAAGAACATGAGCATGAACATGAGCATGATGATGTAAACAACAAGGTTTGAGAGTTTGAACATGTCCAATGGAAGTGTGCTGAGTATTTATTTTCTCTCCAAAGCATTATTGTATTCAGTGAATAAGAACTGCATTCTCTTTGTGGCAACCATACAGTGTTAGGGTTCTGTTTGTCATGAATTTTGGCTAAAGGATAAGCATGCCAGTGATTTGTTAATTGCTGGTTACATTATCCATTTATACCTTAGTTTCATCATTACCTTAGAATTAATTAATCGTGTACATTTAAAATTAATAAATATATATGATTTATAAATACCTTGTCTTCATTGCTGTCTTATTTAGCAATTTGTTCTTTTAACTCTTAAATTACAGAGTTTGATTTTTATGTGTAGTTAATATAGATGTTAAAAAAATTTTTACCCGTGGGTATCCGCAAATAAAACTCACAACGGATAAGAAATGGATATTAAAAATGGATATCCGCTATGTTAGGAATCCAAGTGTGAGTCTAACTCCCACATTCACCAGAAATGAGAAAGTAGAGCACCATATAAGGATCAAGGCCCATAAATCCATCGCCTTAATGCTTTGGGTTGAAAGTGGTGACAGTGTCTTACATTGTTGGGCTCAAGTCTTATTGGTATCAGCCAATGGTTAAAATCGGCTCATAAAGGTAATGAAATTAACACTTTTATTTAGATATTTTAATTAATCGGAGAAAATGAATTTGTTGATCAAAGCACTAGTTATGATTAAATATTTGGTTTTTTAACTATTTTTGTAAATACATGCGGTACCCATGGATATCCCGGATATGAAAAAAATATGTGAATACTCGCATAACGGATACCCGACGGATATAGGTACAGATACGGGATAAATATTTATCCAGCGAATAAGGTACGAAAGAACTACTACCCATACTCTATCTGCCTCATTAACATCCCAAATAGTGAATGTTAATTTACGCTCTCAATTAGTTACAAATAACTAATTAATTTTGCAATATAATCTAATCTGCAATTAATAAACTTCTCCATACAAAAATAGATTATTATTTTTACTTTATTATACTAATTAAATGTTAAGGAATTAAATTTTATAACTTTATTTCATATAATAATTATTCTAAAGTGCATAAAATAATTTTTAAGAGATCAAATAATTTCATACGTTAAAATTAGCTTATTGGTACCATTTCTTATATATAATTTCTCTGACTTATCTAAAAGTTTGTTTAATTTTTTTTTCCTTTTTGTCATAAAAATCCTATTAGAGAAGCTTATCCAAACAGTAGTATATGTAGACATTAAATTAATCTTTTCATATTTAGTAAAACTTAACTTACATTTTTTTATGATTTTATTTTAAATCATCAATTAAATTAATCTTTTTAGTTTGTGCAATGAAATAAAAGTAATCATACCAAAAAGGATTATATGATTTTGAAGGAAACATAATTCGAAAAATGTGTACATCCTAAACTTATATCAATTTGTTTTATTGCGACAAGGATTTCTTTAACATTTCAATGCAGTAACTTTTTCATTATTATTTCATTAGACTGCTTACAAAACTCAAGGATTCATCTTTAAAGTATATAATATATTTTCTATAAATTGTATTTTCTCATAAACAATTATATATAACAATTTCAGTGGTTAAAAAAACTTATCTGTCATAAATAGTGAATGTAAATAATATACAACCATCATTAATTGTTTTACAGGTATGTTTTCAAAAGTTATAAAACAAGGTAAGTTTATAATATTATTATTTACTTTTAAGTTTAAGGTGTTGTCCAATTTATTTGCTTTTAATGTAAAATTCATGTTTAATTTTTTTACTTTTTTTGTAATCCTTATTCGATACAAAGAATAAACTGTTTAATAATTCACAAGTTAATTTCTTTTTGTTTTACAAACTGTTTCAAATAATTTAGTTGATTATAATAGTGTCAGTTATATGTTATATAATGACTTATTATATTTTTATTGTTTTTCTTCCTGAAATATTGGTTAAAATAAATAAAACAATTACTTTAGTGAAATAAATTATATTTTCCACTAATTATTATGAATAAAAAATTAATTAACATTATTATAAAATTATTCAAAAAACTCGTGTATCGCATTTCCCTATCTAGTTACTATAAAAAGAATACAAATTTATCGTACATGGAAATATATAATTGAATAAAAAACAATTTCCATATCGGTATTTTCCAATTAAATGATATATATATATATATATATATATATATATACTTCCAATTTGTTATAAATAAATATTTTAGACAAATACATTATATTTAGAGTTTAATTGGTGATTATTATTAGAATACTTCGAGTATATAAATTATATATTTATAGTTTAATTGATGATTTAAAGTTATTTTAATTATAAAAATATCTACTAAAATGGTAAAATTAAGTCTAATTCATTTTCATTAAAGTTATCTCAATCATTTGATATGAGTCGAAGGCATATTTTTTTCTCTTATTGTAATTCAAATGTTGGGTCTATATTTTAATAATTTATGATATTATTCTTATAGATACTAATATCATGATATTTTATAAATCAAATAACACTTTTGTAGTCATTTCTAGATCAAAGATTTTAACAAATATTTTTTCAAGATTAAGATGGCAAAATTCAACAATGATATTGTTAATCTCAGAATAATATGAAGGAAACTAGATTGATGAACTCAAAATATTTTGGCACACCCATGAATCATAATACTAAACTTCTACCTAATTATATAAGATAGATTATTATAATAACTCTCATGCCATATTATACTTTGATAACATATAGTCTAACTTAATCTTATAAAAAGTCAGTAATGTGAGATTTGTGCAATTTATATATTATAAATTGATTTTTGTCTCTAATGGATATAATTTTTTTTAAATATTAAAATTTAATTTATTGATAAAGATGAAAGAGTACAAATAGTAAGTAGTAAGTAGTTCTAATGCATTTTAGTTGAAACAATTGAAAGAAGAGAAAAGTCGTCAATTTACCTATTTAAGAGAGTGAAAACATCACTTTAAAAATAATATATTATAATTTGGTTAACTATGTTTTTAATGCTTAAACTATATCACGATTTTGATTTTTCTTCTTATATCAAACTTTTATCCTATTAAATTCCTAATACTAACAAAAATGTACAGATAGAATTAATTTCGTCTAACGGTGTTAACTGTTATTTGATGTGATAAATGAAGAAACACATTAACTTTTGAAGACATTATTAGGAGAAAAATGTTTGTCACACCAAAATATAGTTAACACTATCGAATAAGAAAAATACGTACACGTTTTAAAGTATGGAAACCTAATAAGATAAAAGTTTGAAATAGAACAAAAATCAAGATCACTTTATAAGTTATAAGTTAGAGAAAAAAAAAACATAATTAACCTATTATAATCTACAACATGCTAAT